>Ga0099825_1002243_pt1 | contig 25588 bp, 18 predicted proteins | sample SiratroredBW_FD_76838 | JGI IMG/M metagenome (GOLD analysis project Ga0099825, IMG submission 76838) | Root nodule microbial communities of legume samples collected from California, USA - Siratro red BW | ecosystem: Host-associated > Plants > Roots > Nodule | place: USA: California | collected... | reverse complement strand
TATATATATATATATATATATATATATATATATATATATATATATATATATATATATATATATATATATATATATATATATGTATATATAATGTGAGTTTGTTTGGAGTTGCAACTAACTGTGAAAACTAGATATGTTGAACCTTTTCTTGAAAGTATCATGCTTAAACTTTATTGTTTTAAGCACCACACAAAAGCAAAAGATTGTTATAGAAAAATCCAAAACCCATGATTTTGATTAATTGCTGACAACAACTAAGTGTAAAACATGGTCATGTTTTTTTTTTTTGTAAAATGACAGTATTTGGTCAACAACAAATAATGTGAAACATAAGTATTTCATCTATGAAATGATACAACATTTTGATGTCTTCTTTTATGTTAGATAAAACATTTGACATGCTTAGACGATACAAACATTGATTTAAACTAATCTCGTACGACATGAATATCCATGTTATGATGCAGGGAATATCTGTTACTTTTGCTTGCAAAGAACATCCGTTTAAAGGTTTAAGTCACATTAATAATCTCTTGGGTGAAGAGCTAAAACTCATTTCTTCAATGACTCCCTGGTGCTAGCATTGTCAATTCTAGAAAGACTATCTTTATCGTATGAATTTGACCTTTAGATAAATTCAAGTAAAGGATCATTGTCCAACAAGAAATAAATACATCCATCTATAGGAATGTTCTGTGAAAAAAGAAAAGAGCAATTAATGTTTCATGGAACGCATTAATGCATCTTTCACAATCGAGCTCATCAAACTCACACACAACATTCAACTGAGTTAAAGCTATGATTTGTAAAAACTAATTTCTTTAATGCTTATTTAAAGTCATTCATCAAGAAGAAGAGAGAGACAAGTACATAGTATTGAAACTGTGCACATCATAGATAACACTATTTTTGTCCACTTAGCAAACTATAACTTGTAGAAAATAGGTTTAGGCTGAGTTCAAGAGGGGGGTGAATTGAACTATTAAAATTTTCAAAAAAATTTCGCAAAATACTGGAAAGTGTCAAAGATTCAAATTTACTGATCAATGAAATTCAAAATTACACAGCAAAGATCAATATGTTACAGAACAGATTCAAATGTCTTGTACAGTGCACTCAAATAAATAGTAACATCAGTTGATCAAAACAATATCAAAAACAGAAACAGAAGCAATCAGTTGATTATAAAAGATGTTTTTTTTAAGGAAAATTCAATCCAGTAGATAAACAGTAATAACTATAGTGTACAACAAATCAAACACTCAGTATAACAATTCAGATAAAATACTAAGACCAAGAAACAACAATTTGAATCAAGAAATATACCTTTCAGAAATTTTATTAATCAAACTGTAATATCATAAAACCGTTAACACATCAATGCACTCAAAAATAGTTCCAGTCAATTATTTGAAAGATATAATAGTTTCAGAAAGACACAATAATAACAGCAGAAAGAACAATCAATTAAACGCAAAGAGCAATTAATTGAGTGTGCGATAACAGAAAAGATAGGTGTTCAAGAAGAGAAAAAGAAAGATCAAGAACACAAAGATTTATACTAGTTCACCCTTCCTCAAGGACTACATCCAGTCCTTTGCTGATTAGCAAAGAGTTCCACTAATCAAGATCACCAAGATCAGTTCACACAATACAAAACACTTGCACCAGCAAGCAATCACTGCTCCCCACAGTACACACTGCTCCCCGCAGCGAACACATGTTAGCACCAAGGCTAAGCATTGGATTTGATGAAGTCAATATTGTGAGCACCAAGGCTTAGCATGTGAAGCTGATGAAGACTGCCTCATGAAGAATCTATTGGAACAAACCTGGACCAGAATTGTTCAAGTGAAGACATTGTGCCAACATTAAGATAGTTGGGTGATTTGGTCTTGGTCCTTAGTTGGATTTGTGTGTTGGTGATTGGCTTGGTCCTTAAGCATTAGTGGCATGGTTCATCACTTCTGAGGTGCTAAAAAGATTCACAAACATTTTTATTAAAACTGTTTTTAATAAAAATAGCCCAAACTGTTTTTTGCTGGAAAAGGTTTTTCAATCAATTGAATTTCTAAAACAATCGATTGAATGTGACAGTTATTTCTGTTACAACTGAAATACAATTATTTCTGTTACAACTGAAATCTTTGACTGGGTGAAACTAACAGTCAAAATCAATCGATTGAATGGTTTGTTCAATTAATTGAATTGTGACAGCTAAGCTGTTTTTAAAACTGATTTGGGTATTTAAAGGAATGAGAATCATCACTTTCAGAATTATCAAATCAAATACTTTCGAAAAGCATTCCTTGAGATTTTCTAAGAGAGATATTGCCCCTTTTGTGCGATCGTCATTTTGGCAAAGCTTTTGAAATCAAGAAACCTCCAAGAACGTGAATCTTTGAAGCATCCTTTGAGTGAGGTTCTTGCGACTTTGGTTCTAGACCAAAGCTAAGTCTTCGACACCTGATCTTCATTTTGTGTAATCTGTTTTGTGTAGAAGCACTCTGTAATCTTTTCTGATCCTGTTGATTTGTAATCTGTTTGTTGTTTTCAATTACTGGGTTTGTAATTGAGTTGGTGCAGTGGGTTTCTGCACTGGTCTCGTATCTGCTAAGGGGTTCAGTAGAGGGTGAGTACTGCTGGGAGCAGTATTGCTTGCAGACTGCAAGTGTTGTGGTGCAGTGGGTTTCTACACTAGTTACACACTAGCTGAGGGGTTCAGTGAGGTGTGGGTTTACTGCTAGGAGCAGTTTGTAACTTGCTGAGAGCAAGGGTTGTAAACTGATCTTGTGATATGTTTTAGTGGAAATCTTTGCTAGTTTGCAAAGGACTGGACGTAGCCCTTGAGGAAGGGTGAACCAGGATAAAAATTTTGTGTTCTTGCTTTTCTCCCTACTCTTCTTGATTTCTTTTATTCACTGCTGCCATCACTTAAATTAACTGAATTAAAATCTGTTCATACTGTTGATCATACTCTGAACATCTGTTTTCATAATTAACTGTGATTCTGGATTGTGTTTGATTTACTGGATTTTGTTTTAAACATCTTAAATCTGGATTAACACATTTATACACTGTAAACTGTTTTCCGGGTTTAAGTGATTTCTGGGTTCATCTCTGATATTTTCCACTGTGCATAATCAATTGTTTACAAAATTACATAGTCAATTGATTGAATAAAGAACTTTCATTCTCTACTTCAAGAACAAATCAGATTTGCGAAAAGTTTTTGAAAGTTCAATTCACCCCCTCTTGAACTTGGTCTAAACCTTATTTTACAACACACACTACTGAACCCTATAGTAGGTGCCTTACTAATGCAGAATCCTTTGCACTAAACTAGTTACAATTACAACACTATGTAACTTGCAACACCACAATCACAGTACAAGAAATGATCAAGAATACAATGAATACAAAGTGATTCTACTCAACAGATTACAAAATGTACTAAGATCAGAGTAGAACACTTAGTTCTGGATTAAGATCACAGTTACACAAGATCAATTCGAAAGTAAAGCTCCAAGATCAGTTTTCTTGATGAAAATCAATTAACAAATGATCACAAGGTGTAAGCACGCTTTCTATCTCAAAAACTTCACTAGTATTCGCTCATAATGATTTATGTATCTTTTTATGTGTAAAACACGTGCATGGTCATTATATAAAAAAACTGATTAGCTGACTGTTAAAAGCTTCAATCGATTGAGTCAATCGTCCAATTGATTGAATTATTCTTTGACTTAACAGAAAATTCATTAGGTTCAGATTCTGAAAATAGTTTACTGATTCCCTTTCTAAAATAGATTATCAAAATCTGCTTTGTTCTTCTTATTTAATCTTTTGAAAATATGATTAAGCAAATTGATTTTGGAGCTTACTTCGAATTATCAATCATGTAACATATGATTTTGAACCAAAAGCACTACTCACAAACACACACAGCCTAAGTCTAGGACCAGTACTTGATCAAGCTCTATAAGTCTTCATGCACTTCATGTTGCAAGCTAGGATCCATTATAGACTTCATTCTTGTGTTGATTTCATCAAATCATATTAAGCAGCTCCTGGTGCTAACAATCTCCCCAAATTTGATGAAAGCAAACACGTGTGTGTTGTGTTGTATTACTTTAACCTGTAACAACTCAACTCTAGAACAGTTGATTAGTAATCTGTAAGTTCAACAGGTTCAGAGAAATACTTAAAATCAGACTGATTGAACTGAAACAATTAGTTAAAATTCCTTATCATTCTCAAACCAGATCAGATCAGATTTTTCTGCTATCATACCATTGCTCCTCATACTCCATTGTCTCGTTTATAATATTGAAGAGAAGAAATGAGACAATATTAGAAATAGAACCATGTTAAACATAAAAACACATATTTCATTTCACAATATATATCTGGGTAACAGATTAGAATGACTTGATCAGCTAGATTTTACATCATACATTAGACAGACAGATTACTACATCTTTCAACAAACTAGATACCCATCAGAGCAGCAAAGTTGGATAAATTAACATAAAACAACACAGCAACAACAATATATAAAACAAAAATAAAAACAAAAAACTAAACTAAAGACAACACACCAGACCTAGCAACACACCATACTACCTACTAAACACACACCAGACCTACTTCTCCCCCTTTGCATTCATCAAAGTGAGGGAAGAAGAAATCAACAATGATATGCATGAACAAGCTCAGTTGTCTGTATTAAAAAACATGTGCCTAACTTGTTTTGACATCCTCAAGAGATCCTTCAATGTTCCAGAACCTGGTTTCACAATATTGATAGTGGTTTCTCTCTTCTTCATGCATGGTATGTAGGTGTGATTTCATATGTTCCTCAAAACCAGCAAAGTAGTTCTCATAACCAGTGTGTGAAACATCATGTATAGGAACATCACAGCCTTCATCTTTTTCGACTGGTTAAGGATCAGAACTGTCATAATCAACTTTGCGGATCCAATGATCATCATTTACCTTTGTCAATCTGATCTTATTGAATGTTGCTGCACTAATCTCATTTTGTGCTTTCGCTTGTTCCACTACTTCTTCTTCAGTATCAATCATAAAATATTCAATAAATTGAGATATGAGAACAGCATAAGGAATTCTGTATTCGACCTTCTTCCTTATCTTAATCAGATGTTCCTTGATCACACTGATCCAGTCTACTTGAATCTTCCCCATTAGACAGTACATCATCATGAGATCTTCTTTAGTTAAACAACATGATTAAATCCTCTCAGTGTTAACAGCCATATCACAATGAATGCCAGGATGCGTGGAGTCACAGCCAGTCCACCCACTGAATAGCTCCTGCATTCATTATTAGGATTCCTCAAACAGGACTTGAAGAACTGTGCTTTGTTGAACCTTTCCAATCCAACAATGTTGTTCTTTCCAATAGGAATTCCAGCATTCCTCAGCCTCGCAACAGCTAGCCAAACATCATCATTGATGCAGATATCTATTCCTTTGACTTGAGAATATATGGCTTCTTCATCAGACCACATATTGGTCAGAAAAACCTTGACCAAGTCTAGATAAACATTTCCAGACAATCTCACAAATTTCAAGTTTTTGGAACCTCAAGGCTTCTCTAACATCATCCAACTTCTCCTCTTTCATCCATAACATCTTAAGAACTTTAGGAGCAATGATAACTTTCCTACTGAATTCTCTATGGTATTCCTCCATGCTTTTATAGTTTCCAGCAAACCAGCATTCAAGATAGCCAGTCTCATTGAATTCACTTGGTTCAGCATTTGTCACACAAGCTCTCTTGGTGCGCTTCTTTAGTGTGGAAGATGAAGCCATTTGTGAGAATGAACATAAGAATGATAGTGTTTTATGAATCCAGAATATATTGAATGCAATGTGTTGGATTCTTCTGTGATTAAGTTCCTAATGGCATAACTATATATAATGCTAGTTATACGCACAAGACAAAACTGAATGCACTTTCAAATTCAAATCTAGTCATGCATGTTGTTCATTGATGGACAGATAAAGCGAATCTTTTCAGTTTAGTTCTGTAGGTAATAAACTGTAACAAAAATATACTTAGCTTCAGGACATATTTCAACTTTTGACTTGTTGACTCTCAATAAGCATATGACACGTGGAGCTTTTGAATTTATCTCTCCTCACATATGCTCTGCTATAGGTGTCAGCTCAGCTTGGTCAATGCTTTTTCATTTGACTGAGAATCTGCAGTGGAATCTTTTCATTCCCCATATAGTAGTCTTCCTTGTACCAGCTTATTGTCTAGAGGTTATTAGGTCTCCTCGTTAAGCATTCTCTCGTCCAATCAATTAATCAGCATTTATACATAATCAGATATTATGTCAATTTCAACAGTTTCAGTCAAAGCTCAGTAAATTGTCTTGATAAATCACATAATGTATAAAATATAATCAAGAATCAATACATTTATGAGCTGATTTAATTTCTCAAATATTTTTGAAATCAATAATTCCTAATTCATTTTTGAGAAAATTAAATCTCTCTTTAGTAAGAGGTTTTGTAAATAAATCAGCTAATTGATTCTCAGAAATTACGCAATCACCATTAATTATATGATCACTAATAAAATGGTGGTGTATTTCAATATGCTTAGTTATGGAATGCTGTATAGGATTCTTTGTTAAATTTATTACACGAGTGTTATCACACAATAATGGGATTTGAGACAAATTGAGACCGAAATCACTTAGTTGTTGTTTAATCCATAAACTGTGTACACAACAGCTTCCAGTTGCAATGTATTATGCCTCTACAATGGATAGAGCAACACAAGCTTGCTTCATATTGTGCCATGAGATCAAACTAGACCCTAGTAAATGGCACGTTCCACTTGTGTTTTTTCTGTCAATTTTACATCCTGCAAAATCACTATCAGAATAACCAATTAGATTTAAAGATACCTCACTTGGATACCATAGTCCGATATCAATTGTCCCTTTGAGATATTTCAGTATCCTCTTGGCTGCCATGTAATGTGATTCCTTAGGCTTTACTTGAAATCTTGCACACAAACATACACTGAACATAATACCTAGTCTGATTGCAGTTAGATATAACAGTGAACCTATGAGACCTCTATATTTGGTTTGATCATAATTTGTTCCATTCTCATCAGTATCTAGAGAAAATCTAGTGGCAATTGGTGTAGACGCTTCCTTGCAATTCTCCATGTCGAATTTCTTCAATAGTTCTCGACAATATTTTGATTGGCAAAGAAATGTTCCATGCTGAAACTGTTTAATCTGTAGGCCAAGGAAGTAATTGAGTTCTCCCATCATTGACATCTCAAATTCTCCCTGCATTGCTTTAACAAACTGCTCACATATACTTGTACAAGAATGATATCATTGTATGCTTTCGTAATGAATATTGTCTTATTTGTTTTCCTCTTTCATAGCCTTGTGAAAGAAGGAAATTACTCAACCTCTTATACCACTGTCGAGGTGCCTGTTTCAAGCCATATAATGCTTTCTTGAGCTTAAATACATGATCTGGGTATTTGTGGTTTTTAAATCCAGGGGGTTGACTCACACATACCTCTTCATCAATATATTCGTTAAGAAAAACACTCTTGACATCCATTTGGTGCAGTCTAAATCCATTCATGCAAGCATATGCTAATAGTAATCTTACTGCCTCCAATCTAGATACTGGTGGATAGGTTTCTCCAAAGTCTATACCTTCCTCTTGATTGTATACCTTTGCAACCAGCCTCGCTTTATTCCTTACAATTACACCTTGCTCGTCCAGTTTATTCTTGAATACCCACTTAGTTCCAATAGCATTCATCTGTTTAGTTTTGGGAACTAGTATCCATACTTCATTTTGAGTAAACTGATTTAGTTCTTCATGCATTGCATTGATCCAGTTCCAGGTTTTCGTGCATGTTCTGGGTAGTCTCATCAAATGCAATATGCATGGATTCCTCAACTAGCATGGTTCTCTTATTATATGCTCTATATGCATGACCATGCAGTAAATAGCCAAGAAAAATACCTTCATCAACTTTTGAGTCAAATTTGCCCAAGTTATCCTTCCTATTGTTTAGAATGAAACATTTACATCCAAAACCTTTTAAATGAGAGAGATTGGGCTTTCTACCTTTAAACAACTCATAGGGGGTCTTCTTTAAGATCGGTCTAATAAGCACTATGTTTATAACATAGCAAGCTATACTCACTGCATCAGCCCAGAAATACTTTGGCAAATTTGATTCGTTCAAGAGTGTTCTTGCTAGCTCCTCTAAAGATCGATTCTTTCTCTCTACAACTCCATTTTGTTGTGGAGTCCTTAGTGTTGAGAAGTTGTGTTTGATTCCAAATTTGCTGCAGAATTTGTCAAACTTCTCATTCTAAAACTCTCCCCCATGATCTGACTTCCGTAATTCTTCTTATTTTGGATAACTTTGGCAAATATCTTAAAAGCATGATAGGTTACATCTTTGCTAGCAATGAATAATGTCCATGTAAACCTAGAATAATCATCTACTATAACTAGACTATAGTAATTACCTCATAGGCTCATAGTTCTTGAGGGACCAAACAAATCCATATGAAGTAGCTCAAGAGGTCTACATGTTGAAATCACATTCAATGGTTTAAAAGAGTTTTTAGTTTGTTTACCCTTTTGGCTTGCTTCACACAATTTGTCCCTTTCAAACTTGAGCTTTGCCAATCCAACTACTAGCTCTTTAGATGCAAGTCTATTGAGATGATGCATGTGAATGTGAGCTAATCTCCTATGCCATAACCAAGACTCATTATTCCTAGTAAGCAAACAATTCAAACTAGAAGTAATGCATGAGACATTTAACATGTAAACATTGTTTACCTACTAGTATTGTTTCACTTGTTACTGAATCTCATATGAGGCAAAGGTTTGGTTTAAAAGTGATGTTGTACCCTCTGTCACATGATTGGTTTATGCTCAGTAAATTGTGCTTCAATCCATCTACTAGGAGTACATCTTTAATGATCACTTTATCATCTTCTCCAATGTCACCAACTCCAAGTATTTTCCCTCGGTTATTGTCTCCATATGTGACAAATCCAGCAGGTTTCCATTTCAGATTAATTAACCGAAAAGCATCTCCAGTCATATGTTTGGGGCATCCACTGTCCAAGTACCACAGTAATTTACTAGATGCCAAACAGACCTGCAAAACAGATTAAATTTTAGGCATTGGTACCCAGTTAAACTTGGGTCCACAAGTGTTACTAGCCCATTTGGCACATTAAATTTCTTGATTTTACAGTTCCTCACAGAATGGCCTTTTCTCATACAATAGAAGCAAGTCAAGGGAGATGATAACTGTTGCTCATTTGTTTTAAAGAAACTGTTGTATTTTCTTTGTTTTCCTTTAAAACCAATTTGATATCCAATGTCAGCTTTTTCAAAAATACAGTTTTGAGAACCCAAAATGGCATTGAGATTTGCAGTACCCATTGAAAGCTTGGAAGCTGTAGTAATTAAGTAATTAACTTTCTTCTATAGACAAGGCTCGGGCATCCCCCTTTCCAGCTTTGTAATCCTTTTTCTCATTTGTCTTTTCCTTGTTGACAAGGCTCGGGCAATCCATCTTCATGTGACCCTGTTTACCACATCCAAAGTAGGTGAACTTAGATAGAATAGGATCAGATTTTTTTTTATATCTTTTACTCCGTTGGTTCTTCATCTTGCCCTTCATCTTGATGAATTTCTGAAATCTCTTTGTTAGTAAATTTAGATTTTCAGTATCAATGTACTCGTCTGAACTATAGGAATGTTTGTAAAAAGGAAAAGAGCAATTAATGTTTCATGGAATGCATTAATGCTATGATTAGTAACAACTAATTTCTTTAATGCTTATTTAAAGTCATTCATCAAGAAGAAGAGAAAGACAATTACATAGTATTGAAACTGCACAAATTTTCTATGCTTCAAAAAGCTTCATAGATAACACTATTTTTGTCCACTTAACAAACTAGAACTTGAAGAAAATAGGTTTAGGATGAGTTCAAGAGGGGGGAGGGGGTGAATTGAACTATTAAAATTTTCAAAAAATGTTTGCAAAATACTGGAAAGTGTTAAAGATTCCAATGAAGATTCTTTATCAATTTACTGATCAATGAAATTCAGAATTACACAACAAAGATCAATATGTTAAAGAACAAATTCAAATATTGTGTATAGTACACTCGAATAAACAGTAACAACAGTTGATCCAAACAATATTAGAAACAGAAGTGCAAACAATTAGTTGATTATAAAAGGTATTTTTTTTAAAGAAAATTCAATCCAGTAGATAAACAGTAATTACAGTGTATAACAAATCAATCACTCAGTACAACAGTTCTGAAAAAATACTAAGATCAAGAAACAACAATTTGAATCAAGACAATATACTTTTCAGATATTTTATTAATCAAACTGTAATATCATAAAACTGTCAACACATTAATACACTAAAAAATAGTTATAGACAATTATATGAAAGATATAATAGTTTCAGAAAGACACAGTGATAACAGTAGAAAGAACAATCAATTAAACGCAAAGAATAATTAATTGAGTGTGCGATAACAGAAAAGATAAGTGTTCAAGAAGATAAAAAGAAAGATCAAGAACACAAAAATTTATACTGGTTCACCCTTCCTCAAGGGCTACGTCCATTCCTTTGCCAATTAGCAAAGAGTTCCACTAATCAAGATCACCAAGATCAGTTCACACAATACAAAACACTTGCACTAGCAAGCAATCATTGCTCCCCGCAACAAACACACACTACTGAACCCTACAGTAGGTGCCTTACTAATGCAGAACCCTTTGCACTAAACCAGTTACAATTACAACACTATGTAACTTGTAACACCACAATCACAGTATAAGAAATGATAAAAAATACAATGAATACAATAGTGATTTTACTCAACAGATTACAAAATGTATTAAGATCAGAGTAGAACACTTAGCTCTGGATTAAGATCACAGTTACACAAGATCAATTCAAAAGTAAAGCTCCAAGATTAGTTTTCTTGATGAAAATCAATTGCCAAATGATCACAAGGTGTAAGCACGCTTTCTCTCTCGAAAATTTCACTAGTATTCACTCAGAATGATTTCTTTATCTTGTTATGTGTAAAACACGTCCATGGTCATTATATAAGAAAATTGATTAACTGATCATTAAAAACATCAATTGATTGAATTATTCTTTGACTTAACAGGAAATTCATTAGGTTCAGACTCTGAAAACAGTTTACTAATTCCCTTTTTGAAATAGATTATCAAAATCTAATTTGTTCTTATTTAATCTTTTGAAAATATGATTAGGAAAATTGATTTTGGAGCTTACTTCGAATTATCAATCATGTAACATATGATTTTGAACAAAAGGCACTACTCACAAACACACACACCTAAGTCTAGGACCAGTACTCGATCAAGCTCTATAAGTCTTCATGCACTTCATGTTGCAAGCTAGGATCCATTATAGACTTCATTCTTGTGTTGATTTCATCAAATCATATTCAGCAGCTCTTGGTGCTAACAAAACTTACTCTATATCAAATATGTTTCTAGTGAGCAACTTTACGATATGTTGATCATTATTTAGATAATTTCATTATCTTAGCTAAAAGTAGTTATTTAGTAAAGAATACATATTTATTAGTCAGGAATGATTACTCTACTATCCGGTCAACCGAGCACACAACCTCCACCAATTACTAGTCACCTAGGCAGACAACATGTTGGCCACTCCATATGTCGGCCATCCCCAATATTTCTTGCCTTGGGTTCAACGCCATCTTTCTGATAACAGAGCAGCTGTTCGTGTACTTTACATTTCCCATCTTACAAGAGGTAGGTTGAGTGTATCTTACATCTTTCCTCTGAAAAAAGGTGAAAGAGTAATCATTACATAGACATTTAATGTTGAGTACACCTTACACCTTCCCTCTAACAAAAGAGTGAAAAAGTCATCATTACGTAAATACCACTATAAATAATAGAGAACTATAGGGGAGAAGGGTAAATTTTATCTTATCCAATATACAATTAAACCTCAGATACTTGATAACTAACTTTAGCATCATAGTGCCTTTTGCAGGTGCCTCCCCCTATTCACGTTAGTCATCGGAGATCGGAGACCGGAAACCAACCAAGAAACTGTTAGAGTTGATATTTGTAGAGAATTGTTACTAGCCTCAAGGTCTGGTTAGAATAATTGGCGTTTACGGTGGGGTCTAGGTAAAACTTTTCCCAAACCACGAGTTTTATGCCGCTGATGCCGACGATAGAGTTTCAAGCCTCGAAACTCATCATTTGAACCAAAAGCTTTCATACCTGCTTCCTCCAATGGATCCTTTTATCTTTCTCTACCACGGGTTGCTCGTGCTCTCCTCCAACAGAGATTAGGGCATTTACATTCTTTCTTTCACTACTGGGTTTCTCACTCATTAGTAGTTAGATGATTTTGTAACCACGGTTAAATAGTTTTGCGATAAACGAGTTTGGCTAACTACTCTCTCTTTTTCTTTCGACCATTCTTTAGTTATGGTTTGGTGAGTTTGAGAGACTCTTGAACTAAACTTTTGGTCATTTTCCTATGTATTATGGTCATGTTTTTTATGTGCTTATGAAGCCTACTACACATTAAGAAAAAGTCAAGGTGAACCGTACTTAATCTTCTGCTCAATACGGGCACATGGATTAATATTTTAATATCTTATCCAACCTTTCACCGAATGCCTATGCTTATATTTTAATTGCACAAGTTCAGATCCATGAATAAATATTTTAATATTTTGATTGCATTTTAATGTCCTATCCCCCGGATCATTGATGGTCCATGTTCAAAAACCATGGTTTCTTAGTCGGTGAACCACGGCGAAAGACTCACCGATAATATGGTTCAACTTCGAAAGAAGGGGCCCAATGTGTTGCAAGGCCCAATTTTCGACCTCTATGACCGACCTTCTGAGTTTCGTGCTGAATGCTGAGCTCCCGGAACCTGAGCTCTGCGGCCGATCTTCCGAGGTCGAGCTCTATGTTGATCTGCCAAGGACGACCTCCATGAATAAGCTCCAGAATGTTGAGCTCCCCAAAGTCGAGCTCCGTGACCGATCTCCAGAGGTCGAGCTCCGTGATGATCTGCCAAGGACGACCTTCATGACTAAGCTCCAGAATGTCGAGCTTCTCGAAGCCGAGCTCCATGCCTGATCTCTCGAGGCCGAGCTCCATGTTGATCTGTTGGTCTCCAAGGCCGAATACCATGTCAGTCTCCACTTGGAAAAAGCCCAATCTCATGATTGGTATAAAGGCACTTAGCAAAACCCAATCTCATGACTAGTATCAAGGCCGAATACCAAGTCGGTCTTCACATCGCAAAATCCAATCTCATGATTGATACCTAGGCCGAATACCACGTTGGTCTCCACTTAGCAAAACCCAATCTCATGGTACCAAGCTCGAATACCACGTCGGCCTCCACTTGGCAAAACACAATCTCATGATTGGTATAAAGGAACTTAGCAAAGCCCAATCTCATGATTAGTATAAAGGAACTTAACAAAACCCAATCTCATGATTGGTACCAAGGCCGCATACCACATCGGTCTCCACTTGGCAAAACTAAATCACATGATTGGTACAGAGGCTCTAAGCAAAACCCAATCTCATGATTGGTATCAAGGCCGAACACGTCAGTCTTCACTTCGCAAAATCGAATCTCATGATTGGCACAAAGGCACTTAGCAAAACCCAATCTCATAAGTGGTATCAAGGGCAAACACGTCAGTCTTCACTTAGCAAAACCCAATTTCATGATTGGTATCAAGGCTGAATAGGACATCGATATTCACTTGAAAAAACCATTCTAATGATAACTATTTCAGCCAAATCGAATACCCAAAAGAGAACGAGATCAACTTGGTAAAATACTTGCAAAGTAAGCATTCATACTCATAAAGGGATATATCATCCACCATGATTACAAAAAGGGGAGTCTGTTAACAACCAAAAGCCAAAACCCTACCAATAAAAAGAACCCATGAACTTGTCGGTCAGAGACTATTAAAAAAGCTTTACTCTACTATCCGGTCAACCGATCACACGACCTCCACTAGTTACTAGTTACCTAGGTGACAAGATGTCGGCCACTCCCATATGTTGGTCATCCCCAATAGTGCTTACCTTGGGTTCAACACCATCCTTATGACAATATAGCAACTTTTCGTGTACTTTACATTTTCCCATCTGATAAAAGATACGTTGAGTGTATCTTACATCTTTCCTATGACAAAGAGTGAAAGAGTAATCATTACATAGACATTTAATATTGAGTATACCTTACAACTTCCCTCTGACAAAGGAGTTAGAAAGTCATCATTATGTAAATACCACTATAAATAACATAGAATCAGAGGGGAGAAGGGTATGTTTTATCCAATCTAATACACAATTAAACCTTAGATACCTAATAACTAACTTTAACATCGAAGTACCTTTTATAAGTTGGAGATCGACGATCGGAGACCGAAAACTGACAAAGGGAGCTGTTGGAGTTAATATATGCAGAGAATTATTACTAGCCTTAATGTCTGGTAAGAACAATTGTTCTTAAAATAATACTCTTCAATGGACTAATTAAAAGTTATCATTCTTCAAATGACCGTTTCAATGGTTGTTCTTCAAAGGACAGTTTCAAGAGCACCCACCTATCTATTAGTTGTATACTATAAGAGATAACCCATACAACTGTAGAGAAAATGCTCATGTAGAGATAAGTTGTTTTAATGATAGTGATGTTTCAAAAATAGATTTTCTTTGTTGCAATGTTGTTGCTTATGCTATTTTCATTAACAAATAATTAAAGATAAGAAAAAGATTAAAAATAAAATAATATTTTTTATTAAAAAATAAACACCCTCTTAATTTTTTATTTTCTATTCAGCTTTTGTTGTTTACCAATTGATAATTGCGAATTGAAGTCTGCCATACTAAATTATAATTAGTCCGTCAAACGTAATTGCAAACGTCACATAAAGGTCTCTGTCATGTGCTTGACAACTATCTCCACATTTTTCTTTTTCGTAAAAGGTTGTCTTATTATACATATCATCACCTGTCTTGTTAGTACAAACCATCTTGCAATACAACCAGTTCACAACTTGAGTTGGATTTGGTGATCCTGTGCATTCGGTGATGGCAGACGAGGTTGTTCTGTTGGATTCATGGGGCAGCATGTTTGGGATGAGGGCTATGATTGCATTGGCTAAAAAGAGTGTTAAGTATGAACGCAAGGAAGAGAATCTCAGTAACAAGAGTCCTTTGCTTTTGCAGACGAACCCTATTCACAAGAAGATTCCAGTTCTGATCCACAATGGAAAACCCATTTGTGAATCTGCAATAATAGTGCAGTACATCGATGAGGTCTGGAATCGCAACCCTTCAATCATGCCCTCTAACCCTTATGAGATAGCTCAAGCCAGATTCTGGGTGGATTACATTGATAAAAAGGTATGTGCTTTAGGTTTGTTGTCATGTGATATCTATTTTTGTACCTGCTTTAAATTTTGATTTTGTAAGTAATTCTGATTTTGTGATATTCGTCATTCAATGCAGGTGTATGATACTTGGAGTAAAATGTGGCTTTCGAGTGGAGAGGAGCATGAGACATGGAAGAAGGAGTTGATCTCTATCTTTAAGCAACTAGAGGAGACACTAGGTGACAAACCTTTTTATGGGGGTGATACGTTTGGCTTTGTTCATGTTTGTCTGATACCATTTTATAGTTGGTTTTATACGTTTGAGACATATGGTAACTTCAAAATGGAAGCAGAATGTCCTAAACTCATAGCTTGGGCCAACAGATGCATGAAGAGAAAGACCGTGTCCAAAACCCTTCCTGATGAAAAGAAGTTGTATGCTGTAATTGTGGAAATGAAGAAGGAAATTGAATCAAAATAGAGGAGTTTCATGAACTAACCCAATAAAAATTTGCACTTTAAATATGGTATTATAATGTCTTTTCTGTCTTCGATTATTTATGGTTTGCTAGACACTCTAGTGTCTTCTCTGTATAAGATTATGTTGAAAGATGAATGTTGTTAAGTTTAAGTAGTGCACCTACTATCAATAAAACCTCTTTCTATTAGTTCTTTCTTGTACACTAGTCAAAACTATGTTTCAATCTTCTTATTGGTTTGCAGAGTTTATAGTGACTCCATATGTTCAGTAAGAGAAACTACTCAATTTGGCGTTGATAGATATTAAGTCACAATAACCTGGTATGCATCTATAATATGTAGACTCGAGGTCAGAAAAGTTTTGCTTAAGTTACATTTGGTTCAGAAAACAATAATTTTTTTATTTAAATTCAAAACTTTGAAATAAAAACGTCAAAGAATTATTATTTCCAAATCTATTACTTCATGAAAAAATCTCATATCAGCCACCCTTCTTAACTTTCCACACTTTATTATATTTCTTTGACTTACATAAAGGATAACCAATTGCTTTAAGAGTTTTAAGAAGCCCAAAAGCAGTTCAATAATTTAAAAATATTTTTCATACTTTAATATGATCAATAAAATTGTTGTTTCATATAACCTTTATTCACTCTTTCTTCATTTCGTGTTATTAAGATGTTTATGGAAGATTCATGATTTTAGTTAAATTTGATAAGTAAATTCATTCATTACAAATATTATTCTTAACAAAGAATAGACATTCGCTTATGCGTGATATGTTTTCTTTCAAATTCAATAATTGGAATGTTATAGACAAGGATGGCTTAAGGCCTAAACAGGTAAAGCAACCGCTTTAGGCTTCAAGGTCTCAAAGGCCTCAAAAAAATTTAATATATTTTAGGCCTCAAGGCCACAAAGGTCTCAAAAATATTTAATACTCACATATTATTATAAAATAAAAAATATTTAATTTTAAAATTATACTAACAAAAATTTAATTAAAAATTTAAATATTTTAACTGACTTTAAGTTTACATTGGTGCTATAAATATTATTTAATGACTTTAAATTTATATTGATACTATAAATACTATTTAATGAATAATATTGTTGAAACTTTCTTATAATAAATTAATAATATTTTAAAAAAATTGAACAATCAAGGAATCTTTCCGAAAACTTTCTAATTTATCTCTTTCCTATATTTCAACCAATTGATATCATCTCTTTATATGTCATATAATTGTCTGACTCTTCTACTTCTCTCCTTCTTTCTTCACTTATCTCCTTTCTTTCTTTGTCTCTTTGTTCCTTCCATAATATTATTTTAACTCGTTTTGAATTTCAAATTTCTTTTCATTTCATATTTCATCATTTCTATATTATGCATTTATGCGTGTGTCTTTACTTGGAGACTTTGAGCAATAGATTGATTGAGGAAGAGTTTGTGTTCACTTTGGCTCCTTTTGAGTGCATCAATATTAGGTAAAAATAATATGAGATTGGTCAATTGATCCCAATTTTTTTTCATTATTGTTTAATTAATCTTAAAATAATTTGTGTAGATTCAAGGAAGAGAATTTAGAAGTTACAAATTATATTTAAAGACATACCAAAAGACAGAATCAAAAGATAATTGAGACTCTACAATCAAATTTATTGTCTTGACAATCAGGTTTTATCTTTTTAACTTAGACTTATTTTATATACGTATAAGTTAGATTTAGTGTGATATATATGTATTAATATGACCATTGAACAATTAAAAGGTCTTCTTTCATTTTTTGAAACATACAGAGAAAATGGATTTGAAAATATATTTATTTCTACCAAAGAAATTTCTTCTGAAATGGATGTAGAGCCTAAGTTTCGTGAAAAAAGAACCACACAAGTTGAAAAAAAAAAACAATTTGAGAAAAATATTGAGAATGAAGTTATTAAATCACCTCAAGAGTTATTTAGAATTGATTAATTTTTATATATTGTAGATAAAGCAATTACCACACTCCAAAATATATTTGAACAATTTAAAATATATGAACATATTTTTGATTTTTTTTTAGTATTAAAAATTTAAAGTTATTGGGTTGTGTACTTTTGAAAGAAAAATGCTCAAATCTTGAAAAGTATTTAAAACATGATAATTTATTGGATCCTAAATGGCTTAGATTTATTTTCAGAATTAAATATCTTAAAAGAAGATTACAGGATTGGAAGATGATAAACCAATTGACATTCTTAATTATCTAAAAATAAATAAATTCTTTTCTAAATGCATATATTGCATATAGAATAATGTTAACAATTCCAGTATCAGTTGCTTCAGCTGAAAGGAGTTTTTCAAAACTTAAACTAATAAAATCTAATTTAAGATCAACAATGTCTCAACAAAGATTAAACAGATTAGCTTTATTGTCTATTGAAAAAGATTTTTTAAATTAAGTTAATTATGATAATTTAATAGATAATTTTGCATCACAAAAATTTCAAAAAATAATTTTTAAATAAAAATATCATAATTTTAATTATTTTATTAACTTAAAAAAGCCTATTTTTTTTATTCGCTATAGGTTTCTTAGATCCTTGAGCCACCATTGGTTATAGAAGAGTTTGTTTAAAGCTAAGGATATGTAATTTGTGATCATTCTCTATATATTAATTTCATTGAATTGGAAATGTTTCTTAAAATAGATTATTTTTAAATTGTTACCGTGAATTTCAAAGTCAAGTTTAAGAACGATTTGTTAATAAAAAAAAAGTTTTAATTAAAGTATTCATTAGACCGTACTAGTTTGACTCGAATATCTCTTACTATTTGACCAAAGGTAACCAAGCTTCCAGATATTTGTTCCCTTCAATTTATTAATGCAATTGCTATCACATGGAGGAGGTAGTTCTCTTAGGAATAGAGTTCGGTATGTTTAGGATGAGAGCATAGCTTTTGATGAGAAAGGAAAAAAAATGAGTACATGGAAGAGGATCTCACCAACTATCTTCAAGAAATGAACCCAATTCTCAAGGAAAATTCCAGTTCTTACTTGAACCCAATTCTCAAGGAAAATTCCAGTTGTTATACATCATGAACCAATATGTTAGATCCTCATAATTGTTGAATATATGTTATGGTTTGGCACAACAATTCTCTTTTTGCTCCTATTTCATCCCTACCTTGGAAGCACATGCCAACTTCCGGGTTGATTTTGCATTTCAGAAGGTAGATTTCAAAATTTGAAGATACAAACTATGTATTATTAAATGTATCAATTAAAATGTAAAAAATAATAAATTTATTGTTATCTTCCAAAAGACTTGTGCAATACACAATAAATACAATTATAACAAAATTAAACTATAAATAATTACAAAATTTAAATTTATGTGAAAAATAAAATTAAAATAATTAAAATATATTTTTGTATTATTAATGAACACTTGGAATGTGGAAAAAATAATAAAGACTATGGAATGTAATTGCTAGGATTAAAATTTTATCAAATCTCATTCTCATGCATGAAATCAATTATCCTCTTTTCAAACAAATGTCAATATGAACCCACAATAATATTTAAACCCAAATTTTGATTTATAGACACAAGTTTTCATTTGGTATTTCAATTTAAATCATAATTACAAATGATATTTTCTAATATCCTAAGAATCAATTATAATGTCATTAATCAACACAACAAACATTAATATAAGTAATCAAAATACTAATTTTGAAAGAAAAGCATATCTATGTAATGACATATTTATGAAAATAATATTGATTACATGAGAATTCAAATGGTTACATCCAATTCCATTAAGATAGAAAGATGAATAGCGGAGAAAGATGGATATACAAAAATGAGAAAAAACAAAAAGAAAACCCTCAAACCCTAACAGTCATCCCAAGGCTACATTTTTCTGGCACCAACCTCAAGATGGAGTGGAGTCTCCAAAGTGAAAGCGTGCCCAGTCTCTAACCCAAATGCAAAGAGTCATTTAAATAAATTATCATCTATGACGTCTGCGCCCAACCTAGCTAAAGTGGTGCTGAATGCAAGTGGATTCTATTTCAATTTCCAATACTCTTGGCCCAATTACACTATGTTTGCTTGAGGTGATTTCCTGTTCATAAGGACTGATTTGTGGGATGCAACTGCTTTTGGTTTCAATCATTTGTAAAGAAAAGAAAGCGAAGAAATATGAGAGAAGAGCTTTGGGGTTCTTTACAGTGGTGAAGAGATACGTGAAGAAAGACACCTCACTATTCTTAAATGACAAAAATAACCTTATGCTTACCTTGATTTCGGTTTTACTTTTTCACTGAACACATTGTCGTAGACACATGATAAGAAGATTCATACCAATTGCAGGAGACACTTGAATGGACATCTTAATAAATGAAATATTTTGACATTAATTTTAATTTATTTATAAATAAACAAATTTGATACATATAAAATTTTAGGAAAAATGGAATCATAAAGGGGAGAGAAGAATAATAAGAATTATGATTTATTTTATTTCAGGAATTATTTCATATAAGATTTTAAACAATTTAAAAATTAATGTTAAATTTTGAATTTCATTTTGTTAGTCTTTATATTTTGAATGAGTTATGAATTTTATTTGTTTAGTATTTTTAATTTTGTAGGATTTTTATTTATTTAGTATTTATTTTGATTTAAGGATATGAGTAATTAAGTAATTTTATTTCGTTAGGATATTTATTTATTTATTTAGGGCTTTTGAATAATTTATGGTTTTTAATTATTTATGATTTAAATTTATTTACTATTTTATTTAATCAAGAAATTTATTTATTTAGTATTTTCATTTAACTAGAATTTTGAAGAAATTAATTACAGTTTTTAATAAGTTAGGGAAATTATTTATTTGGCAATTCTGTTTTTTTTAAGAACTCATTTTATTTAGTATTAATATATATATTTAGGCTATTTATTTGTAATATAATTATAAAATACTTGATAATAAAACTATAAAATAATAATAAAAGTAATAACAATAAATTAAAAAATTATAATAATAATCAAAGTAAATTTATAAAATAATAATATTAGCAAGACTAATTTATTTTTTATTTTTTAAATAACTATTAATCTTTTAATTTCATCAATTAAAAAAATAATAATTCATTAATCACACATAACAAATTAATCATAAAAATATTTTATTTTTAATTATTTTTAACCACAAGGGTAAATTTGTAATATTATAATTTTATCAGTTAAAAAAATTAAAATATTAATTATACCTGTCAAATCACTCACAAACTTTCACAAACTTTCTTCTCAAATCCCTTCATTTCTCATCATCTATCACTTCATCCAAACAACCCCACATTCCACACACTTTTATCTCAGCTACTCAAATTCACTCCTTCAAATCCATCTACTCAACCAAAGCCTTAAAGCATCTTGAGTCCGACTCAATTAAGTGGCACTTAGCTTAGTAGAGCTCGACTCAATTCTATTTAGACCGGCCTAGAAGTCAACATTAACATTTCAACTTTGGCCTTATTTGCTCCTCATAGATTGCAATCTTGCTCTTCTTGACCGAAGTACATCATATTCATTTATTTGACAGAATTAATGACATTTAAAGTAAAATTTGATTAAAAACTCAATTACCAATTATTGTAATAAGAAACAAAATATTTATGAAAAGAGAAAAAAAACATGGGATTTAACAACTACCAAATTTAGAAAGAGTTGATTTCATTATGAAAATTAACCCAAAAATGTCATAAAAATTAACATTATCATGCATGTGTAATAACAATTTGTGAACAAAATTAAAATTTTGTTAGTTGTTACTTATCTAATTCTATCTTAGGAAAGCAGGTTTTGTTAGAAGCCAAAATTATTTATAGAACCTTTGTTATGTTTTTAGAAGATAATGAGAAATTTTCTAGTTTTCTATATCCTCTACAGATTCATAAGAATTGAGAGTTAGTGTGTTCAGTTGAGTGAAATTTACCAATTTCTAAAGCATAACAATTGATATCAGTAAGCTTGGAATGTTTGGGAAGAATGGGAACCACAAAGAAACTAGAAAATCATATGGAATCCTTGGAGTATAGCGTCATATAGACACACAAGAAGCAATAAAGAAATCTTTGGATTTGCTACAGCAAATGTTAGAGAATTTAGTTTCTTCCACTGCAACTATGAATGGGAGCAAAACAATCTTGGCTAAGGTTGAAGTATCTTTGGATCTAATTCTAGTCTATTAAATGTTAGAGAATTTAGTTTCTTCCACTGCAACTATGAATGGGAGCAAAACAATCTTGGCTAAGGTTGAAGTATCTTTGGATCTAATTCTAGTCTATTAACAACGTACACGTATATCCAATTTCCCTCATTTAATGGCATAAATTTTCATGATTGGATATTAAAGAATGAACAGTTCTTTGAATTAGAGTCCACACTAGAGGCACAACGTGGGAAGTTATTGTTGTTATCCATGGATGGAAAGGCTCTTTCCTGGAAAAGACATTGAATGCATCAAACCAGCTTTATGGACAGGTCTTGGGAACAAGTATTACAAGATGTGGCATACCAATTTTGATAGAAGGGAGCACCTTGATGCTTTCCTACTTGTGGCTCCACGTGAAGTTGTAGAACTTTGAAGAAGCTATGCACCAAACCAATGGAAGGAAGAGAAGCTCGCCTTCAAGCAGAAGCAAGGAAATAAACAAAAAGAACCTTGGAAGTTGTCGCAACCGGGGCCACGATGGGGACGACGAACAAAAATAATTTTATTAAATTTTCAAAACGGTAGAGTCGCCACCATAATTTATTAAAGGAAAACTATGGAAAACCGAAAACAAGATAAGGCAAGTTCGCAAAACAAGATTTAGAGTTCGGGAGTCGGTTACGTGTGGGGAAAGTACTAGCACCCCACAACGCCCACCCTAGGGCGGTACCTTTAATTCAACGAGTAAAAGAGTGTGATTTTTTGAAATATTTATTTTTCCCAAAAACGAAATAAAATGCAAACAATAACAAACAAATATATTTTTTAGAAAAGGGAGCCCGACAAGGATTTGACCTCGCTCCTACGTATCTCTATTGAGGATAAAGAATCAGGGTTACGTAGTTCTTTGTGTGATAAAATTGTTGGTTGGTTTGATATTTTGAATTTTTTGAAAGCTTATGTTTGAAAGTAGGATAAGTGAATGACGTCAGTGCCAGGTTTAAAGCCTAGGCTTTAGATAGCAGTGCCAGGTTTAAAGCCTGGGCTTCAAGAAACGGTGCCAAGTTTAAAGTTTGGGCTTTAAGCAATAGTTCCAGGTTTAAAGCCTGGGCTTTGCGTAACAGTGCCAGGTTTAAAGCCTGGGCTTTGAGAAACGGTGCCAGGTTTAAAGCCTGGGATTTGAGAAACTGTGTATATCAAATTAACATGCAACAGTTATATGCAACATAGAATTGACGCTTCAGCTTAAGCGGGATCATGTATGCAAAAATGAAACGTGATTGAATGACTTTGTAGCAATGCAAAGCTTAAATATGTAAGGTTTAAATGGTGTATGGTGGTTTTCGTTTTTGGGTATTTGTGGGGATAGTTTTTGAATTCAGAAAAGTGTGAGTGTAAATCCTAATTAATGGAGGTGCAGGAAGTAAGTCCCTCCCCCCCCAATCAGCAACTCAACTTGTGGTTAGGGCATTTTAGCGATTGTGAAGAGTTGGGGTGTAGATCTTAATTAATGGGGGTGCAGAAAACGAACCCACTAACCAGGAATCCCTTATGACTAAGGGCAGTTTGGTAACTGGGGAGAGGTGCAGGTGAAGAGCTCAAACATGTGGGGTGCAGAGAGCAGCCCCACTAATTAGAAACTCATCTAGGGTTCAGGAGACACGTGCAACAATGGGGGCAACGCAGGGCATATTCGGTTGAGGTGGCTGCTGAGTCCTTGGCTGACGACGGTGACGGCGGGCACTGCCGACAGCAGCACCGACGGCAGCAGCGGTGCATGGAGGCATGGATGAAGAGGGTACGATAAGGAGTGGCTTTCATGATTTGGCTTGAGAGCGGATGCGTGTGCGGTTTCATGGTGGTTTGTGGAGGTAAATGGAGGCATGGTGGAGATTCTTGGAGGTGCGTGGGTTCTTGAAACCCAACTTTTAATAGCCTCGTCAACTTCTTCAAAACCTAAGAATGACATCCATCTTCAAATACCAATCCTGATAGTCTCTTCCATCAAATATGGGAATTCCCAGGCATGATGCAGCGCACATCGGAGCTGCCTCATTTCTCAAATTTTGAAAACGGTGGCGCCTGCACCTCGCTTGAATACGTGGAAGATTTCTCCGTTGGCGGAAGGTAATGAAGACGAGAAGGAGGTGGTTTGGTGGTGACAAGGAAAGGCATGGCTGGCGTGATACGTGACAGTGTGTGGTATGAGGTGGGAGCTGTTGGAGGGAGCTCGTGGTGGAGGCAAGGCTTGGCTCGGTGGTAGTTATCTTGGTGGCTGCTTGCGGTTTGGAGGTGCAGGGCTGATGCTTTTGGAAGAGTGACGTGATGGCTTGAAATGGAAGGTGCTGGATGGTGGTTGGATAGAGGGAGGTGACAGTAGATGTTAAAGTCATGGAGGTTCGGATTCAAGGTGAAGGTGTAGCATGGTGGTGATTGTTACTGGCCAATAATGGCTGGAGCGGATTGAGTGGCTAGGTGAGACAGAGGATGTCATTGGCTCGGTGGTGGTCGTGGGTGGTTGAAGACGGCACCGTGGTTACACTTGGCTGCAGCGCCAAGAACCATGGCAGGAAGGTGCAAGCGAATTTGGTGGCTTTGGTTAGAGGTAGGCCACTGTGATAAAGATTGACTTGACGTATTATTGCTTCCTTGAGGCAATACTGGATCTAAACCAGTAAACTCCCTGTACAACGGTTTCCTTCCAGATATGTCTGACAAAAACATAATTATGTTCTGTTTGGTTGGCTGCATAAAGTACATAGTTTTCGCAATTTGAAAAACTTTAATGAATCTTGGTGCTAAAGATATAAGGTGCAGTAAAAAAATAAATTGATTCAAGGCACGAATGAATTAATTTGTTGTACAGGCAGATAGAAGTTTTCAAAGAGGCCACACAACAGATTCACAATTACACACCAAATTCGCAACAGTACCTTAAGCAGATCAAATTCACACAGTTCTAATAGTAATATTACACTCAGAACAGAATCACACACAAATCTAATTTTGAATGAGAGCAGAGAAGAACAGAATTACAAGATACAACTTCAAAACTCCTAACACAACACTACACTGATTTTAGTCAATATTAATAAATCTGATAAACAAAATTTCTTTGACAGCTATAGCAGATTTATCAGAAACCAATACAAGATTCAAGTTACAATGTACACATCAATATTCAGCAGAGGACTTAAACCAGTTTTATCAAGATTACCAGAAATTCATTCAATCTTTCAATTTAATTCAATATGCAGTGCAAGAACAAATCAAGATTATGAGAGAAGGGTTCAAGAAGAAGAGACACAATCAATTTTATACTGGTTCACCACAAAGGGCTACGTCCAGTCTTCTCTGCACCACTTGCAAAGAAAGTTCCACTA
>Ga0099825_1002242_pt1 | contig 25597 bp, 5 predicted proteins | sample SiratroredBW_FD_76838 | JGI IMG/M metagenome (GOLD analysis project Ga0099825, IMG submission 76838) | Root nodule microbial communities of legume samples collected from California, USA - Siratro red BW | ecosystem: Host-associated > Plants > Roots > Nodule | place: USA: California | collected... | reverse complement strand
TATACTATAATTTTATATGTTAAAAATAATATTTAAAAATAAAATAAAATTTATTTATATTATATAAATATATATATATATATATATATATATATATATATATATATTATTTTTACCTTTTTAATAGAATATTATTTATTTATTAAAGGCAAAACTAAAATCGTTAGTTGATTCAATAGAAATTTGAGTTGGACAAAAAAAAATTGTAACTTATTTAAAATATACCGCAAACAAAAACCTTAGGTCAAGCCACCTCTAATATTAATATCACACTTATACATTATACACACATAAAAACATGTTTCTCAAGAAAGATAATGTAAATTTTCAAATATTTTTTTAACACATTCTATAATGACTGGCATTAGTTAAACAATAAAAGAATCGCGTAATAAAGAAAGTGATATAGGGTTGAATTCTAATTATATAATTTTGAATAATATGAAATAATTAGGTTAAAAGAGAAATATCGACTTTAAATTAGTTATTATTTTTATTTACGAATAATTCCTATCAAGATTATTAAAATTAATAACAATACTAAACAATAATAATAATAATAATAATAATAATAATAATAATAATAATAATAATAATAATAATAATAATAATAATAATAATAATAATAATAATAATAATAATAGTAATAGTAGTAGTAGTAATAATACTAAGTATCTAACAGATATAGTTGTTAGATAAGAGACTAAATTCACTAAAAAAATATATATTTTTTAATAAATTTATTCAATAATAAAACAAAAAATTCAAAACATTTAATGCCCTTATTTTTATATAACTTCTTATTTTGGTGAAGTGGATATATAGCGTTCATCATTAGAATGCATGTTATTCTATAAAAAGTTATCTATCCTATTTAATTTTTTTAAAATTTAATTATATATAATAAGATGATATATATATATATATATATATATATATATACTTAATTAAGTGGTCTAAAATTTATTTAATTATTCTAGATTTTAGTAATTTCGTTACAGTTTTAGCGTGTAAAAAGATAAAAAAATTCAGAAAGAAAACTGTTCATAAATTATTCTGATTCGGTTAAAACATGTGCTGATATATCCACATTAAGGTTAAAATACACATCATTTATAAGTTTAGGTTTCATTTTTTTTATTGACATACTTAATTAGTTGAATAAACTTTAAAAACATAGATCTTTGTCATTTTGTTTTAAGTTTATAGGCAGATGTAAATTTTATCTTACTAAACTAATTTTATGAGATTAAGTTATATTTAAATTCAATTGTCTTATATTTAAATTTCACAACTTTATTAAGAATTCCATTGCAAAAAATTTAAATTCTAGTGTGAATTAAGAATGAAGTCATGTTACTGTATATTTACATGGACAAAACTTGTTTAAAAATAAGAATTATAATGCCATGAGAGTATATATTGATTAGAAGGAGTGACAGATGTTGAATACATGTTGCAAAATCTAAAGTAGTTTTCATGAAATGTTTCAGTGGTGTTAGCAATTTTGAAAACAGGAAAGATAATATGAACCAGCAGATCCAAACAAGGCAGAAGGATGAATGAACTGTGACTGAGAGTGAATATGATTTTTATTGGTCCTATTAGTCAATGCCAAATATTAAACTCCTTTTGACTCTTTTTTACTTTATGTGTCACACCAATGACCCCATCTTCAATACTTTACCCCCATCAAATGCAACAACTCACGCAATAAACGCGTGTGTTTACTTTCTCTACCTTCTTGTCATTGTAAATTTATGCACATTTCTGTGTAAAGATTTATGGAAAAAGAAAAGGAGTATTATAATATAGTATTAGGTTGAGTTTTATTAAATTTGTTATAGGATAAAATACTTTTATTTAATTTATTTTTATATTAACTTAAAATCAAATTAATTCAGTCAGCACTAAATTGGGTTTGATGGAATCAATGAGAACTAGAAAATAAAATTTATTTTACAACTTTAAAAACTTTCTTTTTTTCTACTAAGCATTTCATATTTTGACTAAAGCATGTATTTAAATAAATTAAATCAGAATTTAAATTAAAAAGATAATCATGGATACAAAAATAAAAAAGACCTAATATCTCATGTCTTTATTGAGTGTTCACAAATCAATTGGAAGTTATGAGTTTGAAATTATGTAATAACTCATTTATCAATAAAAGTTGATCCTTACAAATAAAAACTGTTTCTGTGTTTTTTTACAAGATAAAAAACTAAATAAGGTATGTGTTTTATCACTATTTTTTTATTAAATATAGCAAAAAATAAATTAAAATCAAGTGTATAAGGTTTGATCCAAATACACAAAATATCCATGTTAAAAGTATTTAAATTAGATAGTATCCAGATGATTTCTGGGAATAACAGTTTGAAATTTCAGTAAAAAAATCTTAAATTTATTTATCCTGCAACTAAATGAGTTTAGATTAAATTAACCGTTTCTAAAACATTAATTATACTTTAAAAAAATTATTTTGTAAAAGTGTCTCATTAATATATGTATATATATATATTAATTTATATATCAAATAATTTTATCTAAATTTAAAATTATCTTTATTCCTAAAAAATAAATATTTAATGTATTATTTTTATTTTTATTTTTTTTTAAAAGCATTCAAACCAATATATTTTTTTAAATAATTCATGAAATCAATTTATTTAACACTTCTAATGGGATTGCATGAGATTGAGTTAATTATAGTACTTGTATATGTAAACATATAAAAAGTGAAATAATTTTTTTCATAAATTAAAATTGACTTAAATACAAATTTAAAAATATAAAAAATTAAAGATTCTAGATTAAGAAACTTTTACAAAATAAAATAAATATAAATAAATTTTAATTTTAAAGAAAATTGTTTTAATTTTAATCGCTGGTGTGTGTGCACATGTATGTGGGTACGCTTGTGCTTGTGTGTGGGTACGCGTGTGTATATCTGTAAGTGTGTGCGGGTATGGTGTGCATGTGTGATATTTTATCTTCATTGCTCACCATTGTTCAAACAGTGTATAATTAGTATCTTTACTGTTCACCATTGCTAAAAAAGTAATAGATAGTTAAACCGAAAACTTGTACCTTAAACAAGAAAGGTCAAGATAATTTTTTCTCTTTTACCGAAAGATTAATGATTAAGCATCATATTCGTTGTTTACGCGACTACGGTGGTGTGTTTGTTGTTTAAAAAAAAACGTTCATAAATCTCAAACATCATGCAATTACGTAAATTATTCAAGCGAGGATTGATTGTTCACGGACTAAGGCTAATGAAACTTTGTTGAAAGTTATCTAACAAGCATATTGCTAAGACATTATAAGAATACCAAGTACACATGTAAGCATGAAAATACGTGTTTTAGTGAAAAAAGGACAAAACATATCACTATGATCTCTGCAAATTTTTTTTTTTTTCAAGAGTGACAAACCGCTTGATCGAGAAAGTAGTTTTTTTTAAAGTGTATATATAGATGAGTACGTATGTGAATGACCTCTTTGTAGATTTGTTTTAATAAATACTTATAAAGATAAATGTTCATATATTAAAGTTGTTAACTCATTAAATAAAAAATACTTTCTTTTTTTGATTTTGATTAATGACTTGATTATATAAATTAAGATATTAAATGATGAGAAAATTAGATAAAGTTTATATCTTATTTGATAATAGGAAATATATATAGTATGTATTTGAAACACTTTAACCTACAAAGTTGAAAATAATATTTATCCATAATGTTTTAGATATTTCAAATGTCCAATTTTTTGTGTGATATATTTTGTGAGTTTTTAAAATGATATTTAGTAATATATTATATTATATATTCAGAATGTGACTAAGAGTTCTAATATTTTATTTACATTGTGTCAGTTATATTGTATAAAGTATTATTTATATATGAACTGACATTTATATTCATGTTTGTATTGTATAATAGTATTAACTATTAGATGTATACAAATTTGGCACGTTACTAAATGTATTTAGTAAGAATGAGGTTAAAATTTTATAATAAAAAATATATATAATATTTAAAATTGACAAGGATTACAACTTTATATAATTTAGACTTGTTAAACTCGAAAGAAAAAGGTGAAAGAATGGATATATAATAAAAGTGTTTGTAACAAATGGAAAGTGTTAAAAAGTTGTGGGAAAAGTTTAATCTGTGACTTATGTAACTATAAAAAATCATTCCATGCTCTCTTGATTTTCCCTAAGAGGAAATTTTTTTTTAAACGATAATGTTTTCTTTTTTTAACACAACTATTATTCTCGTATGATTAAATGAAAATTATTTATAGCATATAAATAAAAATAATAAGATTAAAATATGAAAATATTAGGAGATATATTTAACACGATAGAAAATACACTTCATAAATATAAGTTTGGTTAAAAAAAAAAACAAAAGAGAGAAAAAAAAAACAAAATTGAAATGTATATAAAGAAAACCTAAACTAAATTAATATTTAATGAGAACAAAAAATCGAGAATGCATTCCTCTGATTATTTTTTATCATATGAACCCAAAATTAAGGATACTTTTTAAATTTTGGAATGAGAATAAAATATTAACCCACTTTAATAATATAAAATGAATCACCCTGGTAATCTAATATATGTAATCAACTTTTGGAACATAATATATTTTATTATAAAAATTATTTAAATAACTGTAAATTGTAATATGTTTGTAAAATTGTATTACAAAATTTCACTTTTTATATAAATTTTCACATATATACATTATACAAAAAAAAAATGTTTCTCAAAATTTCATTCCGACTCTTCAAGTCTTTATTGTTGAAAAATATCACTTGTAATTTCTACTACCGTGTAACATATTATTATTACCTATTTTAAAAATAAATTCAAATTTAAGGTAAGTTAGTATTTTTAAAACTTTCAGTAAAATTAGATCGGACGTAAATATTCAATAATTATTTAATGTTTATAATTCACATTACAACAAATTACTCAACGATTCGTTTATTCTCAATTCTTATATAACATTCACTACTTATGACATACAATAACAAACACTTAATTTTATTTTTGTAAAATTAATGCATTCAAATTATATTTAATTATATAATTTTTACTCTAAAATTACTTTATAGGTTGTTACAATACGTTGATCATTATAATTATATCATATTATTATACAAGATATGTATTATTATATATATTTATGTATATAAAACATAACATAATAAAATTAATTAATTAAAATTTATTTCTTAGTAAAACTCTTAAACAAGGTATAATTTATCTTTCATTAAATCTATAAGCTTGTACTATTACGTAAATTAAGATGTTAAATAATTAAAAAAATATGCATTAATATACTATTTTAATTTATTATAAAAAATTTAACGTAATACTCTTACTTACAAAATTATATTGTTTATATTTATTTGAATATATTTATATGATAAATTTAAAAAAGTTTTTTAATAGTTTAAGAATATATTTTTAGTCAAATAAACTTTAATAAACATCAGACTTAACTTGGTTTTTTTAAAAAAATCTCACCTAATATAAGCCAGTTCATATGTCATTGTTGAATAGTCTATCATATATCTACCCTTGCACGAAACGGTCACATATAGCTAAAAATGTAAACAATTAAAAGCACATTATTCTAAGAATCAACACAAAATTTCAAACATTTGACAATCGAATTGAAAGAAAATATTTATATGGAGTGAAATCAAACTCTTTTGGACCAAATGTATATTTAAGTTTCATAAATTTAATATAGTGTAAAATTAAGTTATAATTAATTTATAATGTGATTTTAATGTATGGATAATCATATCTTATTGTTTTTAAGATAGAAGGATGCATGTACCCTTACAATATTTAAAGTCCAAAACAAAATCTTCTAATAAGTTTTTAATTTAAGAATACTATTTTCTTTGCAGTCGTAATTAATAGAAGGGGTCAGTTAACTTTAAAATTGGTGAAATAATTTAATGTTCAGCCTATTATAACTACAAAACCGGTATCCAATTCAAGTAGTACAAAAATAAAGAATGGGTCCAAGTGAGTTAACAATATTTCTTATAAAAATTATTTTAAATGTTATTTTCGTTTTTTAAAATAAAAAATGTAAAACATTTTTCATTTTATATTCAAAAACCTTATTATTTCCAGTGAATATTATTATGTATTAGCTAACCGTAAGGTTAAATATTATGATATATTTGATTTTTTTTTATTATTTTAAATTTATAAATTTTTAAACTTATAAATATATTATTTTTAGTTTTTGGTATTACCAAGTTATAATATTATATTTCTTTAATATTATTAAATTATTTGTATTATTTTATTAATATTGGTTAGACGAATAAATCCTAAAATGATGATTTCACAAGTTCAATTATTGGTTCAGTTTTCAAAAATAACTATTTTTTTATTAATATATATTTTATTATTTCATTAGTCTCGTTTTAAGAAACAATTCATTTCAATAAATTATCAAATTATTTATGGAGTTTGTTGAAATTATATACATTTGTCTGCCTTTTCTACTTAGTTAATTTTTATACTCACATTTCTTATATATTATACGAATTCCTTTGGTTGTTTAAAAGGTATATTACACCATGTATTTTTATAAGAAAAAAATATTTCCACGAAATTTTTAGAGTAATTTATCAAGTCTATTTTTATTTATCACTTGGAAAGATAAAAAGGTATATTTTTTAAATCCTTTTTTCATGGTAGTTGTTATATTCACTAATGAGAAAAGAAAAAATTTTAAGTGGAAGCAATTCAAATATTATTTCAAATATAATAATATAAAAATATGAAACTGATATTTTGATATTCAAGAAACATCACTTCTGGGAACTAGCCAACAGTCACTGTTGTTGACAAGAATTTTTTATTTTTTTCTGCCAACTCCTTCGTTCTAGAATTTGTTATTTTGGGAAAATATTATTAAGATTTTGACTGCAAAAATTGTATTTTAATGAATTCCAAAACCATAATTCTATTAATTAATTAGTCATACCATATACTGAAATAAATTATTGTAAAATTCTTTCCAAAGGACAGTGGCAAATTTAATTTGATTCTAATATATTTATTTTTTCTTTTTCGTCTGTATCAGTCATTAAAATACTATTTTTAGCATATATTCTAAGTCTTTGGTCAGTTTGAAACTTTTCAAAAAAATTCTAAAAAATAAAACTAATTTATTTCAAATTTATAAATTTAATTAAAAAACATATTAATATATTAAAATAATTTTACAAGGACATTGTAGAATGACAACCGGAAGGAACATTGGGCGGAGAGATTCATGTCTGGGTCTGGAGAAAGAGTAAAGAAATTATAATCAAGTTATTTGGTATCCTTTATTTTATTTGATTCAATTAAATGATAAAAAAAACTTATTCTATCAAAAAATTATAAAATAAAAATGAGCAAGAACATATTTTTCTTCCATTATTTCTCTTTTTTTTTTCACTGTCCTCTTTACACCAAACAATGAATGATGTATTTCATTAATAACTATATAAATTTAAATAGACAACTAATGATGCGTACTTAATAAATATTTTCTTTACCAAAAACAGAGACACAGAGTGGCTAAAATTTTTATTTGAATTTTATTAATTTGATATTATAAACTGAATTAAAATGCAAAGACAGTTATTGCTTGCAAATTTTGTTTTAAAATTAAGTCAGTTTAATTTTAAATTATGAAATATAGTTGATATATGTATAAAAAATAGTTCCAGTTACAATTCTTGCATTAAATTGTGTCATAATCAGACAAATTAAATCTGAAAATTTTGATTAACTGTAGATGTATCATTAAACATAATTTATTATAAAAGTCTTTTCTACTATTAAATATTCCCCTGTAGTCAAATGTAAAATATGGTCAGGTTTAATGAATTGAAATATAAATGAATTTCAATTAACCGTGATCTTATTTAACATTATCATTTTAAAAATACACTCAAACACCAGCTCTGATAAAACTCTTTGACAGAAAGAAGAAGATTAAGAAATATAACTTTTGTTGTGTGCAATTAAAAAACAATAAATGAATTTAATAATATCTAAATCAATAAAATTAAATATTTTTTTATTTGAAATTTAGAATAAATGGAAACTACATAATAATTCGCAATTCAACACACACACACGTGTTAATTATTTTGAAGAAAAAGAAAAAAAATAGGTTTTCAATTTTGCATGTCACATATTTGTATTAAGGAGGTGCAAAGTGGAGACAATGTTTTATGAGTAATCAGTGAGTGCAGTGTAACACACAGGAGGTAGATAGCGCGTAGGGACCGGAGTTCAAGAATCTAAGGTCTCTACGACACATTTCACTTCTTTCTTAAACAAAATAAAACAAACTTAGAAAAAGTCTCATCTAGTCTTCACTTTTGTCTACTCACTCATCTCTTTCTTTTTCTTTTTCTTCTTCTTTTTTCCTCTGATTTCAGCCATGGATTCCAATCATTCCATATCCCCAAGACAGCAAGAGAATCAGAAACCATGGCAGGGGCTGCCATCTCCCAAACCCGTGGCTAGATCCGAACCCGGGAGCCCGTACCCGACAACGTTCGTCCAAGCCGACACGTCGTCGTTCAAGCAAGTAGTCCAAATGCTGACAGGGTCCTCGGAGACAGCGAAACAAGCGTCCTCGAAACCCGCGGCGAACCCGACCCACAGCATCCCGCCCATGAAATCCGTTCCGAACAAGAAGCAGCAGTTCAAGCTGTATGAGCGGAGGACGAACTCCCTGAAGAACAACCTCAGCATCAACCCCCTCACCTCGTTTTTCTCGACTCGCAAACCCGACATGCTCTCCCCCAGCATCCTCGACTTCCCCGCACTCGTGTTGAGTCCCGTGACGCCCCTCATACCCGACCCGTTTGACCGATCCAACGCGCCCCCTTCCCTGGATTCCGAAGCTGAAGACAAAGCCATCAAAGAGAAGGGTTTCTTCTTGCACCCTTCGCCCGCTTCTACTCCCAGAGACGCTGAACCTCGCTTGCTCCCTCTCTTCCCCACCACCTCCCCCAGAGCCTCAGGTCCTTCTTCTTCTTCTTCTACCCCTGCTTCTTGAATCGCTTCTCTTTCTTTTCTTTATTATTGCTCCGTTTCGGATTTTCTGGAAGATTCTTATGTAATTTCTCTTTTATTATATTGCCATTCATGCCGGTTGAGGGATCCGTTTCAGAAGAATTTGTAATGCTTATCGAGAGAAGGGAATAATCCTGCTTTAATTGTATGTATAAATTATGCCGTTTTCCCCCAATCTCCACTTTTTCTTCTTCGATTGCAACAAGGTTGTTGAATTTCTGCCAGAAAAAAAAAAGTTTAATTCGAGAATTTCAATTTTACTTTACTTTAACACGATTAAACTTTTATCAGTTGCAGTAATGAGCTACTGTTGTGGGATGTAATTCATCTGCTATCTAGCTTCCACTTTTTTTGTTTTTGCTGCAATTTTTTTTTTTTTTTTTGCAGAGGCAAATCGCTTAATTATTGTTGTCACGGATAAAATTGAATGCATGTTAAAGGTGAGTAAAACTGTAATTAGTGAAATTAATTTTAAATAATTGATTTGAATTGAAATGTGTGTCCAAATTAATTTTAGCTGTATTAAAAGTGTAAACTCAACTGGATGAGCGTCTTGATACCTGTGTGCAATTATTTTATTAATTTTAGGGAGACCCACTTGCATGTAACTTGATCATTTGGTATTGTACACTGAAAAAAAAATAAAAAATTTTAAATCAAGAAAGGTCTCTGGAAGAGAAATTAGTTTGGATGTTTAGTCAAACAAGGTCTGACACTTTGTTTGAAGGAGGGAAGGGAAATTGGGGGCATTTATAATTAGAAATGATATTCATAATTAGCAAAATTAATAATGCAGTGTGTACTAAGTACGGTGTTTATAGAGATAGCAGCGACTGTAGGGAAGAAACTAGAATGAGAAAAAGAAAGGTGTTGTTGGTTTGAAAATCTAATTGCAAAGGCAGCTTTGGTTTAGCTGTCATAGAAAGCGTAGAAGAATGGGGAAGGAATCTTGACCCGTCTGATGTGTTTCTGAACGAGGGAAAGATCCCAAGAGATATGATGATGATGATAGGCATCGTATGTGCTGCTTGTGTTGTAAGCATCCATCTAGTGGTTTTCACGTACTATGTGCTTGTGTGCCCCCAAAACATCACATGCCAACACCATCAACCTATATCCATATCCATAGGTTTCCACAAAAATACAATAAGAAAATAGATAAAAAAAAAACCTTGTTGAATCATTGGTCAGTGTTTTTTTACTGGTGTGTGTGGCAAATGTTTTGAATTAGAAATAAGCGAAGTACATTGTGATGTGCGAGGTAGTACATAGATTGAGAAAATATTGCATTAGTTATTGTATATTAGTAAGAAGTCAAAGTTGCGTGATGATAATTAGATGAGAGCAATAAATATCCGCTTGTGGAGTGAGTGGGGAAGTACAGTTTGAGGCATTAATTATTTGTTTGGTTTTTGCACTCTTGAAAGAAGGGTAGGGACCCCATTAGTTTGAACTTAAAAGCAATCATGCGAAGAGAGTGGCTCTTTCTCCGGTTGGATATTTTAATTAAGCTTTTTGACTGAGGGGAGACCAGAATTGAAGTGAATGGGGACATTGGAAAGTGAGGGGGAGTTGTGATGATGAGAGGGAAGAAAAGAAGAGAAGGTGTGGTTGGTTGGTGTGTGTAGGCTTATAGATATGATTTAAGGGGGGTTTTGAAGGCATGGTTGGTGGTGTATTTATTGAGAGTTTGAAACTTGACATGTGCAGTGGCACCAAGCTCTTGTTGCTTACCCGTTATGAAGGTCATCTTCCATTTCTATTTCCCTCTCGCAATCACTTTGGGGCAAAAAATATAAAACATGTCACATGTGGCATGTTTTGATTTGACGTATTAGTCATCGCCATCCTTCAAAAATCCATCCATCTTATTGCGCCGTGACAAAAACTTGAAGGATAACATCTTTGACTGTATCTCCGCTACCTTTTTAATTCATCAAGTCCCCCTTTGGTCCACTTCCTCCTTTCTCTAATATTAGGTACGCACTAACTTCAATTGGATTCTCTTTATTCTAATTTTTTACTCAATTTAACTCAAATTAAGTTAAGTTCAGTTTACGTCTTTCTATTTACCAACTTTGGATAATTGTAAAAGCAATATTACCTTTTTAAAAAATACCACTTTAAGATAATTAAAAAAAAAACAAAATGGATGTTTTCATGATTTTCTTGATAATTTTACGGTATTAGCAATGTTCACAACACATATGATTAATATTTATTTAATAAAATATAAAATTTGCTTTTTAGTAAACTTATTACATAAGTAATATGTCATTTATGTTGTTGAATTAGATTGATTTAACATGTGTCATGTGTAACACATGTTTATTGTTAAGTGTTAAAAAAATGTTTGAGGCATAAAGACATTTCGTTTTATGAGTAAAGGCGGTCACAAGACGTATCAGTTGGTATAACATGTGTTAATGAGATTGGTCTTCAATTGTAGTCTAATACAGAGTGAAGGCTATTAATGTTGGTACTTTGTAATTAAATAGATGAAAACTATTGTGCAAACTCAATCTGAAAGCAATTGAGATCAAGTGATTATTTTTACAAATTTACTAAAAAAATAAATATAGTTTATGGACAAATTTTAAGTTATTATGTGTTGGAATACTTCATGAATTGTTTGACTTTAAAGCAATTAATTACTCAAATTGGTTGAACAACCTATTTTATTAACTTATACAGTACAGTAAGGTGATTGGCATATTATATTAATTGTTATATAGTTTAGGGTTTAGATTAATATTTTTTAAAATATTATTCTTTCGAACACTTATTTAGAATTTTTATATTTTTTTAATATTAAACCATATTGAAACATGAATGTTTTCTATTATTACTAAGGATTAGTTTTTGGCTTTATTATAAATGATATTGAATTAAAATTGTGGACTGTGGTTGAAATTTGTTATAACCAAGTGATTAAAATGAAGTAAGTAATATAAAATAAAACAACTTTTAAAAATCCTTAATAAAATGTTTATGGTAGAAAACATAATTACATATGCATATACAATGATAACGATGTTGGAACCGTCGTTGTATGACTGTATACTATTAATTGTCATAATGGATCAAAATTTACGAATAAACCCGACCCATCATAGGTTAAAGTCAGGTTAAAACAAAAAAAACTATAAATTTTAGTATGGAATAAAATCCAACTTGAATTATTCTAATTGAAGTTATAATGAGTCGACCTACTTCATCAACTTATGATAAAAAAAAAAAAAAAGTTTTCTATGTACACTACCTACAAGTTTCCATTATATTTTCCACCTTTCGTTCTCACTCACATTTTTTTCTTAAAATTAAAACTTCTCAATTCACATAACATCCATTATTTGATTATGGATAATAATTTGTATTTTTATAATTTTAAGATGAATGTATTGAATTAACTTTTTAGCATATTTAGATTTTATAGATGTTATTTAGATTATTTAAAATTACCATTTAATGTTTATATTATTATGCATATTAATATGATATTTAAAATGATTATTTGTAGATATTATTTTTACATATAAATATATTAACATATGTATGATTATTATGCATAATAATATGATGGTTTTTGTGTCTATGCCAGTAATTTATAATTAGGTTGTAGTTTTTCATATTAAACAAGTATATTAAAGGAAAAAAAATTAAAAAGTTGTGTTTTCTTTTTTAAAATCAAGTGAGTTGACAACTTGAAAAGGACAATAATTGTATAAAAGATCATCGTTATACATACAATTGAATTAGATAACAAAAAATCTTTGGATTGTAGAGATACCATGACGATTGAATAAAAAAATAATCTTTGTATGGTTTAAGTCGTCCTTAAAAACTATTGATTAGACTATAGTTTGAAAACAGCACTTGAAAGAGTTTTTTTTATCCATTAACAAAATCCATTTTTCAGTTGATTTTTTTTGTCTCACGTAGTTCGTTTGCAGACATCCATTGAGCAAAACTTGTTTTGACAGTTGTATCGTTAAGTAGTTATTACTCAAGTAGGTATATATAATTATTTAATTGCTTGTTTTCGTGGAAAATATTTTTCAATTAATGTGTTTCTATTGAGTAATTATTTATTTAAATTCGCACTTATAAAAGTGTCATCTGATATATGTCATATTTATTTTTAGCTGTAAATATGAATTTTGCTGCTGGATAAAATTTTTTAAGAGTTGTTGCTTAGTATTGTTTAAGAAGATAAGTGTTTTTAATAATGAAAATGTTTTGAAAAATTATGAAACTTTAAGATAACGGAAAAAAAATCATCTATATTTAACAGAAAATCTGTTGTCTGCATTTTATAATATATGTTTTTTGGACGGTTAAACCAATTCTTATTTTTCCTTGCAACTATTATGTTTAAATTATTTCATTATAAATGTAATTATGCAATTATGGTATTATTACATTGCCTTTTAGTGGACATCTCTTTATTTTGCACTTCAATTTGTTTAAATAATTTTAAAATCAAATATTTTCAACAGTAATTTCGAAAATAAAAACATAAAGGGCAAGCTTTTTAATATGCTTAATATTTTGTATTGAACACATCCCATGTCATAGTATAACTTTAAGGATCTTTTGATACGGAGTTATGCTCATATAAGTTTACATATTATCAAATTAATTTTAAAATATTATAGTTCTTCAGAGAGTAAAATTAATTGAGGGTTGTAAGTAATCATGTAATTTATTTTGGATAACATGGGACCAAGAAAAGGATTAAAAAGAAATATAGCTATTGTGAATCTTCATTTTATTTAAAAAAAAAAACATTTGAATAATTTACTTTTAGAATCAATGCATGTAGTTAATTTGGTATGGTTCACAATTTATAATTATTTGAAATTTCAAATGATCGATATGCAAAATTTGACATTATAGTATAAACTTACAAGAGAAGTCATAGATGTTTTATTTGGTTTCATTGTGTAATAATAGTTTGAACTTTACGTCAAGACACTTCATAGAATGAAATTATAACAATAAGACCAGGATGAACATGCTTCAGTGTGATGTGATTTAGAACTCATAAAGAATTCATTGTCGTTTATAATGAACTGAGGAACAATTCATCATTTGTAGGTGTAATAACTTCATGCATTGAATTAGATGCTTCAGCTACTATAGCAATCGCCAGTAGAAACGAAACAAGCTACCCTTCGGAACTCATTGTTAATTGACGAGATCTTTTCAGGTTTGAAGAAACAGAGAAAGAGAGAGAAGGGTCTTTTAAATTGTCGTTTTTCCCTGCCCTTACCCTGGGAGAGGGGTGGGGAAAAGGGTGGATATAAGAAATAAAAAAAAAAAAAAAACTGGGAAATGTTAGGTTGTTAGTTTAATATTTTGGGGGTGAAAAGAGAGGTAGGTGTTAGAAATAAAGTGTGTTCTGTGGCTTTCATCTTTTTATGTAACGTGAATTTAGGGTGTGCCAGTTTTTCTCTCCTAGGTTTTGGTGACTGAAAATGCTAAACACATAAAGATTTCCTTTCATTGGCAACATTCTGATTCAGATCTACGATGCATGCATGCGTATTTGCTAAAAATTGGAAGCTGAACTTTGTTAGCATGATGGAAAATAGCACAGAGAACTCAATTAAAAGTTCATGAGTTAACTTAATGACACTACACTTATACTTGTCCATTTATAAATGTGGATTTACCTCACACTTAACTTTCAAATTTTAATCATGTTTGAAAATTGTCAGTACCTAGTAGCAATTGCAAATTGACTTTGGTCTCCAAAAGTTACGAGGGTTTACAATGTTTGTGTTAGAGTCTTGGAATATAGAAAAAATGATTTGATTCAAGTTGGACTATACATGTGCTAGCCATGTGGCTTCTGACCATTTTTTCCTGTTTTGGTTTGTACTTTAGACCTTGGAGAGGAACTAATTGATCCGATGTTAACTGGTCAAGTGGATACTTAAAATAGTTTCACAGGCTTTGTCCAAAGTCCTAATGCTATATTATGTTTTGTTAAGAACATATTGTTTAATAGAAAAGTGGGAAGAGGAAAGATGTATACCACTTACAGGCTGTTTGGTTAAACCAATTTAGATAGATTTTAGATGGATTTACTGTACAAGAAAATATATTTAGGAGAATAAAAACTGTTTGGTTGAACTAATTTGAGATGATAGACGAGAAAGGATTTGTATAATGATATATTGGATGATGTGAAGAGCTTTGAAGAAATGCAACTTGAAATTATAAAATAGTCCTCTCATAAATGAGGTGGAAATTACAAAATATCCTTATAAATGAGTCATAATTTTAAAAATTACAAAATACTCCTTTAAATAGGTTTAAGGTTTGGTTGTTGCTTCCTGATAAAAAATACTTCCTACACTTAAAAAATTTCCAAAATACCAATAATGTCCTTGTTATTTTATATATTAAATCATTTTTCTTCTTTTCATATTTACACAATTCTCATGTTTTTTTAACAATAATAAAAATGATATTGGATATTGTTATGATATTTATAACAATTTAAAAAATTCAGTTTAACACATTATTTTTAAATATTTAGTTTATGATAACTAATTCAATGTTGCTTGAAAAAAATATAGATATTTCTTAATATTTATTAGATTTTTTTATTATTTATAAAAAAATTTGTTAATATTTATAAGAGAAATTAACAATTTTTATATTTGATTGTACTTATTTGTGTAAGTCACGCAATATGAGAGAGAGAAAAAATCATTTAATAAATAAATTTTAAAACGAGGAGATTATTAGTATATTGAGAATTTGTTAAGGGCAAGAAGCAATGTGTATGATGCATGAAGGATTTGCCTTAAGGTTTTTATTGTCCATAATGATTGTAATTTCAGAAATATATCAATTAAAAAATTAAAACAAATTTATAACATGTATCAAATCATTCTCAAACTTTCATAACCAATCATTTCAAATGATACTATGTATCCATTAATTCAAACAATTCGTACCATCCAAACACATTCCACTCAAATATCTTTAAATCTATTTTCTCAAATCCACTCTCCTAACCAAAGCCTTAATATTTTCTTATGGAGATTGAAAACATTCTTTAAATACTTTATTTAATATTCATTTATTTTTCTAATAAAAATATCAATAAAGAAGAATGTTTTTTTCTCTCTTTTTCCTTTTTTCTCTCTCTCTATATATTCACCAAAAATAATATAAATAAATAAAACATACAAACTACTTTGATTATTTAGTTAATCTTAACCTATATATCCTCGAAAAACGAAAAACAAGTCTCTAATGTGTATCAATAAGATTTACAACCTATATACATAAAGGTTCTAAGAGAATTTTTAGCATTTTTGTCTTTTGTTTAGAAAATTTTAATTGTGATCGTGTAAAATTATTATTTTTATCTAAGTTTATATTTTAAAAACTTGTTTTAAAAAAATTATTTAAAAATAAATAAATAAAAATATTCTCTGTATGGAAAAAAAATCTAAAGATAATATTTTACGGATAACTAACGAATAACATAACAGGTACGAGATAGATTATTTTAGACATGACGGTAGGTAGCGAGTAGGTAATACCTGACCCTTTCACATTCCTTTTAGTAACTGTATTTAGTACGTGAGGATATGCTCATATAAGTGTAACATAATTGTTTTATAACAGAATTTAAGATTATATTTTAAAATAAGTATAAATATGTTTTGTTGGTCAAGTGTGTATTATTTTTATAAATTTAAAAAATAGTAAGATTAATAATAAATATATGATATAAAAACATATTCTTTTACTAAAATATTGTATGGAAATATTTGTCTCTATAATCTTAAATTTATCAATAAATATAAAAAATTAAAGAGAAGAGACTTCAACTAAAAAGAGAGAAAGAAGAATGCGTGAGACAATTTGAAGAAAATAGTTAAAAATAACAGTGTGCCAACGAAGGAATAAAAGAAAAAAAAAAGTATAGAAATATTTGAATAATATTTTAAAAATTGGACCAATCATAAATTCAATTGAAGTACAAAAGTACAAAGTTGATGCTGTGATAGAGAAAACTATTTGAAACAATGTTTTAATTATTTAACCAAAATTACAATATTAAAATAGTGAAAGAAATATAATTTACAAAACAATATAAAGACAAAATTTGCGAAATGGAAAAAATTAAAAAAAGGAAATGTTGGATTTCGGGTCATGGGCTGGTCAGGCCCAATTATTCAATGAAGAAAATTAAATTCACCGCCTTTAAGTCAAAAACCCTAATTTCTTCTATCCTTTCACTCAGTTGCTGCGACGCTAGCAGGGAGACTCGGAGCCAGATTTCAAGATGAAGGTCTATCTCTGAAACCCTAATTTGCTTGCTGCTTTGATTTCTTGATTGGGACTAAAATTTTCCGCTCATAACTTCTTTTGCAGTTCAACATTGCGAATCCCACCACCGGTTGTCAGAAGAAGCTGGAGATCGATGACGACCAGAAACTGTAATTTATTCTTTGCCGTTTTAATTTCCATTGCTTGCGATATTAGGAAGAAAATAGTCATAAATGGCATAGTTTTAATTTTTTCCCTTCGTTAGTGTAGTTTTAGCAATTTTGTACGTTAAAACGCTATGCCGTAGTTGTAAAATTTTGTTTGTATACTATTCAGTTTCGTTAGTTGAAGAGATTGTGTTCCTTGTGTTACTGGGCTATGTAACTTGTAATTGAAATGTCTTGTGACATTTATTCTATGCTTGATCTAATAATGAATGGAGCGGGAATCTATGTTGCTGGATGCTATTGATTTTGGGGCGTGTTTTTATGTTATGGTAATTTGTTTTTTAATTGCAGACGAGCATTTTGGGACAAGAGGATCTCACAAGAGGTTCTTGGTGATGCTTTGGGCGAGGTATTGTTTTTGGCTGGAATCCTTCCGTAGATCGGTTGTTTGCTGAAGCTTCCTGATAAACATTGATCAATTATTGATATATTCTCCTTTTTTTGTTTCGTTACTTTCAGGAATTCAAAGGCTATGTCTTCAAAATCACTGGAGGTTGTGACAAGCAAGGATTTCCAATGAAGCAAGGAGTGTTGACCCCTGGCCGTGTTCGTCTCCTGCTGCACAGAGGTCTGACCATTTAGAAATTCTTGTTTTGGCGGATTATGAATATGTCGAAACTATTAGTCTGCAGCATTCTTTCAACTCATGTTCATATTTGGATTTGGATATGGCCTTGAAAATTTTGTAAACGATTCCTTTGTGTGTGGCATCATACCTCTTTGTTTAATAAGTTATGTTGTTTGATTCTTTTTCATGTAAGATCGTATATATTTGTTCTGGAGATACTTTTGCAACATTGATTCGTGGCCTGATGTCAAGTTTCATTCATTGCTTAAATGAGCAGGAACTCCTTGTTTCCGTGGATATGGAAGGCGCAATGGAGAGCGCAGGAGGAAGTCTGTTCGTGGGTGCATTGTCAGCCCAGACCTCTCTGTTCTGAATTTGGTAATTGTAAAGAAGGGTGAAAATGATTTACCAGGCTTGACAGATGTTGAAAAGCCAAGGATGAGGGGCCCAAAGAGAGCTTCCAAAATTCGCAAGCTGTTCAACTTGTCTAAGGATGATGATGTTAGGAAGTATGTCAACACATACAGGAGAACATTTACAACTAAAGCTGGTAATGTATATTCTATATGCAACTGTTCTACGTAGCCTCATGCACTCTTTACAAATAAATTACAAGCTTAGCCCATTTATAACATATAATGTTTACTGCTGCCTTTTTTCTGCATCTACGTTTGAATTTATCAAATTTGTTAGTATGAAGGTAACTACACTAACAGAGCTGTTCTGTTTTATGAAAGTTACTTTTGAATTTGTGCCTCTATAGTTTGTATTTTGTTTGGTGCCAGAATTTATGTAAATTATCCATTCACGGAGCTGTGTGTAGGAAGATAGGACTTTTGATAAAAATGTTTTCTTCACATCATTCGAAAAATATAAAAAAATGGCGCGAATTCAAGAGGTAACTCTTATGAGTTATCACTTTTCATTCTTTTAGATAAAAATGTAAACCTTTGGTTTGAGCATATTTTGGTAGATTATTTTTGGACAAAGGTCCCATTGGAGATTATTGTTTGAAATAACCTGGATATACAAGTTGTGATTGTAATTTGTTTACATATTTTGGTTGCAGGGAAAAAGGTGAGCAAGGCTCCAAAAATACAACGACTGGTCACTCCTCTGACGCTCCAAAGAAAGAGAGCAAGGATCGCAGATAAGAAGAAGAGAATTGCTAAAGCAAAATCAGAGGCAGCAGAGTACCAGAAACTTCTCGCCTCCAGATTGAAGGAGCAGAGAGAACGCCGGAGTGAGAGCTTGGCTAAGAGAAGATCAAAACTTTCCAGTGCTACTAAACAAGCTGCCACAGCATAAGCTTCTTTCAGACAGATGAAGTTTAACCTTCGCTCTAGTTTTTGATAGTGTCGTTTCAGGATCCCTTTTTGGGTATGTTTCTATTTTGCTATTCAAATACTTTTTAATATTTCTTTTATGCATTGTTCGACAGTTTAATGGAGTTGATTTTTTTTCCGGTGGAATTAGTAACTTTTTTAAGTTGATATTTATACTTTCATATTTTTCCTTCCCAACCGAATGACCGAAAGCTTGTCATTATGGTTTATGACCGAATGCTTGTCATTATGGTTTTAGCCTTTGAAATTTCTCTTAAAGCATTAGACTCTATTATCATGCAAGCACTTTATTAGTTCAAGCATGTTAGTTTAGTGACAATATCTAGTCTGAAGGATCTTTTTATTATTTTTTGGATTAAGTTGTGGGATTCTGCTATATTACAGAGAAAAATAATCTAGAAAAACATTCTTAATCATGTCAACAGGTAAAAGATTGTGTAGAAAAAAGCCTTTAAAATTATGTGGATTAAAATTATCTTTCAATTTGAGCGAATTCCAGTAAACTCGTTAGATTTAGATTAATGGACGGTCCGACTGAACTTTGCGTGGAATTGGTATTTATTCATTTTCATAGGTGTAGCTCTTTCCTAACTGTTTAGGATTGTGTACAGCTGCTCATGAAATTGCAAGAAACAATAACTTTACTTTTTATCTATTTATTAACCAAGCAACCTGATTCAAGACAAGGTTAGGCATCATATTTAATCCATTGTCGATAATTGAATAAACTCGTCCCACATTTTATTTTGTAAGCCAATGTTGGAGCAGGTTGATAAACTTCGGCAATGCTAAATAATGACATTGAAATCAGCAGTTGGATATTCATATTATATTTCTGTTCACCTGTTTCTCTAGCGTTCGTAGGAGGTCAGCATTAAGCATGTTTTCAGTGAGCAGAAGTCTTAATTGATTTATATTACGAATTCCCCAAACAAAAGAGGGATTTACAAAACTCCTCAAGTTCAAAATTTAATCTTTTCAGTTCGATTTTAAAAAAATTGATTTCCTTTTAGATGTAAAAACAAAATATTCACTAATATTTGAAAAATATTTATGGAGTTGATTTCTATTCCGATTACTCCACATATACCAATACTACCGACATTATAGTCATAACCATCTTCATTTTGTTGTAATGAATCTAGTGTTATATAATCACCACCACAACTATTTTTATTGTTATCTTTTAGGATTGTTGTAGCATTATCACTTCAAAATTTACCTGGTATCTCTTTGTCTATGTCTAAAAATGTTGCCTTTCTTCTCAAATTAATCTTAATTGATATTAACGACACGGTCACTTAACAATCTGAAATGAGAAAATGAAAAGTAAATTGTATGATTTAAATTTGATACCATAACTTAATGAATTTCAAATTACAAAAAACAAGTTAAAGTGAAATTATTTAACGAAAAGATTATTTTTTTTGTTAAACATTTGAAATGGAATTAAAAAAGGCCTTATTACGAGTATATTGCTGGCATAACATAAACCTAAAATCTAAACAAGACAATTAGTGAGTGAACACTTCATATTATATTTATATTTTACTTTTCCCTCTGAAAGTCACGACTACCGTAATAGTGTCCATACATTATTTTCTATTTGTGAAGTAGTTCATAACCGGGTCACATTTTGATTTAGCTTGCTGACTTGAATAAAGTGAATCATAAGTATAAAAGGGATAATTTACATATAATTCATACGAATATATTTATGTATTCAATAAGCAGAATTTATATATTGTATGTATGTTTGTCTTGAGTTAATTTAAGAATCAAACAAACTAAATTATATTTAACTAAAATTGTGCCTATTTACCTAACAAGATTACTTCTAATTTCAATTTAGCTCTTATTTTTTATAAACTGAACTCGTCAACTTAATCAATTAGCCAAATCTCGAAATAATTTATATAAGATGATAGGATCAAGCATGAGAGAGTTACTCTCCCTCTTTGTTGTGGCCCTAGAGTGATTAATCTTTATTAATCAAAGATTACGCCTTTGTTTTTGCCAAGATCAATATCGTGGCTTTGAGTGATCCTAAATTCATGTAGACAAATAAATTCGGCCAAATTTCTTTGATTCCATTGTAAACGGTGGTGCTACTTTGGTCAACAAAAGATTTACTCACTGAACTACTTACTTTCTTCACGTCACTTTTCCACCCAGCAACTAAAAACGTGGCAAGTTGCCAAGAAAACGTGGCAGGAAGAAACACACATGGCAACCCTTTTGTTTGCCACCTTTTCTTTCCAACATGCAGCTCTTGAAAACGGTGTCAAACCATTCAAGTTTTAAGCCGATCAAATTCTCGCAGAAATGAAACCGAGTAACAAACTTTCTGAGAAAAACAAAGGAAAAAAAGAAATGGCAGCCATGTTCATAACCAGAAGCACCCTCTTTCGCTTCTCAAAGTCTCTCCCTTACGCCCCTTTACTCTCCCTCAAACCCTCTAGGGTCACCTTCTCTTCCACTCCCAACTCTCCAGAGGTAAGCCCATCGCAATCACAACTGTATTTTCTTTTGACTCTTCTATTCATGTTACAAACTTTTCTTTCATAGTAATATACGGTGAAAATAGTACATATAACCAAGGTGTAATTTTAGTTCTTAGGACTGAGGTATATGAACCTGTATCCCTTGATTTGTGAAAATTGTTACATAATTTGATACTTTTGTGGTCTTAAACAATAATATTGTAACACATAACTGAGTTGTATCAACATTTTCTTACATACCTATTACGTGGAGATAAAGTGGCTTGAATTTGTGAATCATGAGACTAGTGGGGTAGTTAAGTTAGGTTGAAAGAAGTTAGGTTGAAAGACAAATTTGAACGTTTATATACTTGCAGTGGAGAAATGCATCAGAAGGAACGAGAGACGCAAGAAAGAATTGGACATATGATTCTGTAGATGGAAAGCGCCAGAGAGATGAAATGTCGGAGAGGGCCAAAGAAACGGCAAGTGAAGGCGTGGAAATGGCCAAGGATCAAGCGCGAGAAGCGAAAGACAGAACCAAAGAATATGCACACGACGCGAAGGAGAAGACGAAGGATGCAGCGGGGTCAGTGAGGGATGGTGCGGTGAACGCGAAAGAGAAGGCGAAAGAGTATGCGTACGAGACGAAAGAGAGTGCAAAGGACGCGGCGGGAACAGCGGCGGAGAAGGGTAAGGAGGGGGCGGAGTGGACGATGAAGAAGTCGGAGGAGGTGGTAGAATCGACGGGAGAGACGCTGAAGAACGTGGGGGAGAAGGCGAAGGAGGGCGTGCAAGGGGCGTGGAACGCTGCGAAGGACACCACGCACAAGATCAAGGAAACCTTGGTTGGGAAGGATGATGATGATGATGATGGTCATGGTCATGGTCGTGGTGTTTTCAAGGATGATCATGATGATGATGTTGCAGAGGTGAAGAGAAGAGTTGAGAAGAATTATGGTGAGAAGGGTTATTAGAGAATGAATGGCTTACTCTAATTCTGGTGCTGTATATGTATCAATGTTTAGTATATGTTTGTTTGTAGTGCTGCTTAAGGTGCTGATATATAACCTCTTGGAATAAGACTTCATATGTGTTTCATTTTCTATTGCTGTAATCAATTCTAAAGTTAACAAAAACTATGAACAATACACTTCTAAGTTCTAAATAGCATTTAACAAGAGAGTGCTTAATCTTTATTCCACGAGAGTGTTTCCTTCTTCACACAAGAGTAGGGTAGATTGGTGGTGATCGATAGAGAGGAGGAGAGAGCGTATCTTCATTTTTATTTCACGATTATGTGTTCTTATTGTATATCAAATTTCCTAACAAAATAGAAAGCTTACTTTTGTTTTATATTGTTCACAACAAAAACTTAATAGGAACTACTTTTGTTGTATGTGAGGGTTGTACCCTTTAATGAGAAACTGTTTCTAGGAAAACTATCCTTTTGACATACAAACTTGAAGAAATTTAATTAAAATATTAATATTATTGGTTGTGTAGTAGACGTATTTTAATTTATGGCACCTCTCTTGTTTCTATTGTGTATTACTATGAAATGAAACTGTGTTTTTCATAACAGATATTTTGGAGAAAAAACAACAAACTTTGGTGAAAATAGTAGAACCCTTTTGAAAGGGTCCAAATTGCAAAACTTGGCACAGGCCCAAAATTTCATAAACCTTGGATTTCTATTCAGGCCCTTGCACTGGTTGACTAATACAATATCTAAAAAGAAAATAATTAATACTTATGCCACTTGAATGTACGAGATAGATTATGTTCCTAATTTTTAAAAATATAGGATTACACCTTTCTAATACTAAATAATTAATATGATAAAAATTAAGTTTTATAAAATTAATGGAAGAAAAGATTTTTTTTTTCAAAATTAAACTTTGCCCAAAAGAAAAATATGTAGCATGGTTCTTCATTATTTACTTATCCATCACCCTCAGAATTAACATTCCTATTTCCTTTTCTCAGGAAAAATTATAAAAAAATAGAAAAAATATTTTAAAATTTAAATATTACTTGAAAGGCGTAAATTTTAAATATAAATTTTTAAATGATTTAATATGATTAATCTATTAACTTAGTTATATAATATTTGGAACAAATATTAGTAGCCTAAATAATTGTTAGAATGCTTGGATTAGTATTTTAAAATTTAATAGATAAAATTAAATTAATGTGTATCTCTTCAAGTTATTGATTTCAAGATTTTATAGGATTGTCTTGAAATTGGTTTCAACATTTTATAGGATTATATTGAAATTAAAATTGATGTTTGTATTGTTAAAATTATGTAGACACGATGACTCTTTCTACTCGTTAATGTTTAAAAACAGTGTAATCAAAGAAAAAATAGTTCCGTAATACTTAAAAAACTAAATTCTTCATTCCTGAAAAAATATGTTTTTTTTTTCTTGAAAATAGTAAAAACATAAACTATAACACTTCAATAACCTTACATCATTATTCATTAGTATTATATGAATGTGTGTTTAATCGCATATAAAATTAGAGTCTCTGTCAATTTCTGTCAAGTTAAGATAGACAACATAAAATCTTTTACAGTAGATTGAAATTTAGTAATTAGATCGTGATTAGGATATCATTTGAAAAAAAAAGAAAATTAATTAAAGTAAAAGTTATGACCACTTACTGTGAATGAAGAAATCGAAAAATACTAAAATAAATTAAAAGGTGGCGGATTGGTAAACATTGAAAGAGTAACGAGGGAACTTTTTTTTGGCAAAGAAGCATTATTATGAAAAGTTGGAAAATTGGTAAAGGGGAGGGTAAAAAAAACACAGTGAGAGAGAGAGAAGAGTTGACAATGACAAGTCTTAAAGAACCACCATTTCATTCTTTTTCATCTATCCTAAACCTTCTTTCTCGTGGTAGTAACTTCATCCTATAGTGCTATCATCTTTATTTCTTCAGTTATTCAGCACTTTTTGTTGTTTTTCTCTCTCACTGTTTCTCACTTCTTTCGGACTCAATTCAAACTTACTGTTGGAGAATTACGTCTTCTGATGCATAAAAACGAAGAATTGGAGTGCATTGGAAAAATACCGAACCAATGTAGAGAAAGCGGAGAACAAATCTTTTGGTTATGAATAAAAGAGTCGGTTGCTGATCCAGTTGTAACAGAATTCAAAAGATAGAAATTTGCTTATACGAATTTTACAGTTTATATTTGTTTTTAAATTCAATTTTAATTTTTTTTGTTATCTATAAGGGTGTATAAATATACGTTTATATCAATGGAAATTTATGCTTGCACCCAAATATATCAATAAAGTGGTATCAGAACTCTTAATTTTTAAGGGCATGTGTGAGTGTGAAAGATTAAAAAAAAACCGAGAGACGTGAGTTCAAGAAAAGGGGTAAGAGATGGCCGGAAATTTCATGGCTACACCACCAGTATTCTCAGGTGAAAACTTTGAGATATGGTCGGTCAAAATGAAGTCTTACCTAGAAGCGAGTGGTTTGTGGGAAGCGGTAACTTCTGAAATTCAATCACT
>Ga0099825_1002241_pt1 | contig 25601 bp, 11 predicted proteins | sample SiratroredBW_FD_76838 | JGI IMG/M metagenome (GOLD analysis project Ga0099825, IMG submission 76838) | Root nodule microbial communities of legume samples collected from California, USA - Siratro red BW | ecosystem: Host-associated > Plants > Roots > Nodule | place: USA: California | collected... | reverse complement strand
CATCAGAAGAGTAAAGGATTTGCCTCGTGAAGGGCTGCATCCAATGTTCATGAAGGTGTTGGAAACGGGGGAGTTAACAGCACTTGCATTTTCTGAGCATTTGAAAAAGTTTAGGTGAGTGCATGATTATGTTATGCAGGTATCCTTTCTACCCGCATTCTTTCTGTAGATTCTACAGTTACATTGCTTTAATAATTCAATTTCAGGCCAAAACAAACCATTTTGGAAGCTGAAGGAGAAGCAGCTAAATCAAAACAGGTGAATTTATTTTTTAAATACATTATCCACATTGTGTCCAGTTTAGAATTCCATATTCTGGTCTAATTTCATTCTTTGATTTGGTATGTAGAGTAACATTATTTTTGTTCCCCCTTCCATTGATTAAAATCCACGCTTCTCTAGTACGACTTAACATTTTCCATTTCAATATAATTGGATACATCAGTTGGTGACCCTTTACATAAAACACTTAAAAATATGTGCTATCTAAGGCTCACATTATACCTGTTCATAAACGTTTACTGAAGATGCTTTTTCTCTCTTTGATTTTCTTACAGCACATGCATCTTATTATGTGTTGCGTTACAATGTCATAGCCATTACTTCAGCATTTATCTTTGGTGTAAACTCCCAATCTCCTATAACATTCTTATTGTTTGACTTTCTATGCCAATTTCCTAGCATGTTCTTGTTTTTATATTTTTTAATTTGGGTATGTTGTATTCATGATTAGGTTGTGTCATTTATTAATATTGAATGTCCTTGTTTGCTATATATCATATCAGAGTTTATGCTGCATGCGACCAAAAAAAGCCCTCTTGCAATGTGTTATGATGTGCATGTCTATAATTGTCTTTGTACTTTTCCTATACATTGAAAGTGATGCTCAATAATTGCAGGGTCCTTCTGGACAACGGGATGATGTGATGAAAAGGAAAAGAGCCATTCATGAAAACATTATAAATTTGGTTCATGAACAACAGCAGTCTAAGAATAATAAGGAAAAGGTATGTGGCTACTGCTGAAATCTGGATTTGGACAATTCAACCTCCTTTCTTAAATAACCTGCCATATTCTGGTGACTGATTGGAATCAATATAGTTAATTTTGTTTTGGATTTTCTTTTTCATGTATTTGCAGGAGGAAATCGAATCAGAAATCAGTCCTTCCATGGAGAAAGGAAGAAAAGGTTTTATTTCATTTATATTGTCATTGAATATTCTTTATGTCAACAAAATAAGTGTAAACAAAACACAAATAAATTTATTTATTTTTATTAATAATTGTCTTCATTATTTTTATATGGCATTAACTATTTGATGGGGTAGAATATGTGTTTGAGTTTCTTTGGACGTTGTTTTCTCAAACGAGCTAGAAACCAGTAACACTTTCTTGAGATGTTACATGATCAACTGTGGAGTTTGGTCATTGTATTTTTCAATTTTCAAAGTGAATGATCTTCATCATGATGTATTCCCCAACCCCCTTGTTTTAAGTAGTGCCTTATGCCTCAGGAACAAAGTAGGTGGCTACTCGTACTATGTTCTGTGGTGGTTATTTCACTATGTTCTTTCAAGTATATCACGCTAAAAAGGCACATGGCACCCTATTATATGCTATATATATCTGTATGAATTGATAGAAAATTGTGGAAACTGTCTGCTTGGCTGTTGTTTGATATGCAATTTTCTTTCCCTGTTGCATCCAACAAATGCCTTTCCCATGCCATTGTTAGAATTTGTAGGTTAAAATTGATAGAAAATTTCAAGATTTATTTTTAATTGGAATTTATTAGAATTTGAGTGAAAGAAGACTAGAAGAGTTAAGTCAGAAAAATATGATGATTAGTTTCTGATTTTGTTTACTTGAGTTTTAGCAGCACGTGGCTCTAAGAGAAAGCCCCAAAGTTTCAAGGATGAGGATCACTATATAAGTTCAATACCAAAAAATCAAGTAAGTTTCTATCTGAATTACATACAGATATATAATATATTCATGGTTGTAATGCATCTCAAACAAAAAGTTTGTTACTAATCTTGCTATCATTCACAGCATATGGAGGCTGGTCTTTCAGTCAAAGCCAATGAAGGCTTTGCTTCAAATAGGTAGCAATCCTTTTTATTTTGGTATTGGGGGATTTTATTTTCAACCATTTCTAAATCATTAGTTCAGAAGCCAAACGAAAAATCTTTTAGCTGATAATGTTTGTGCTTTGGTGTTTAATTTGTTTGCTTCTATATTGTGTTGTGACTTTCAACATGTATGATTCAATTTTATTTATACAATCCCATCTTTTCTAATGTTTAGTTTTTGCTTGTTTGGTTTTGGTCCTAATGATGCTCAATATTTTTAGATTGGATTCAGCTGTCCTTGATCTAGTCGCAGATGATGGTGCTGGCATTCAGAAACAAAGATCGATGTATCACTGGGATAAGGTAATACTGAAGTTGTGATTGATTTATAAAGAAGACAGTTACTTTTTAACTTTTATGTTTTTTTGAAAAACTTGTCATTTATCTCATGTAAACCTTTTGTTGCCAGAGGAGTAAAAAGTACATCAAGTTAAACAATGGTGACCGTGTTGCTGCAAATGGAAAGGTGCAATATTTCTAACCGATACATACTATGCAATATGAGATTTTCTATTCACCAACTCTTAAGAATTAGAGCATAAATATAAATTTTCTATTTGAGTGTAGATAAAGACAGAGAATGGTGCAAAAATGAAGGCCACCAAGACTGGTATGTATAAGAAGTGGAAAGAACGCTCACACGGTAAGATATCACTTAGAGGGACAAATGAAGGTGATCCTCAGGAATCAACAAGTTTGGCAGGTACTGTACATGGTTTGCTTCTTTTGATTTGATGATGAATTCTGTTATACTGGTAACTACTATTTGTCATTCAAGAAATAAATACGGTAGGAGACTGCATGAGTTCTCTTATTTCCAGCATTAAGAATTTTCTTGGCATTTGGATGTAAAATTCCCGTTACCAAACTGTTATTGAAGTTTACTAGACTATTGAAATATATAAATCGAATAAACTTGTATACGAACCAAACTGTTAGAAATCTTTTCTCTCACACTCCTGCATGTACCTCCTATTTTCCGTTCCTGTTGTAGGTGTCCTTTGACTCCAACCAACTCTGATTCTTCCTTTTTGCTGCTTAGTCCCTCTCTTCTATCCATTGCCTTTGCACTTGTGTCCCTTACAGTAAGCACGTAACTGGTCTTGTTATACTATACTGAGATTACATCGAAAATAATTATCGTAGCCATAAATTGATTTTACCTTATTGTTTTATACCTCAGTCAAAGCTACACGCTTGTCAACTATTCCTATACAACATTTGAAATTTGGATACCCTATTGGTGTAATGTTGCATGACAGAGGATGCAGTCTTCACTGTTCTTGGTTGTGTTTTATTCTTCTTTTAAACTAATCTGGTTCATCAAAATCCTGAATCTCACTTTTGAATCTGTCACATTATTGTGTCATGTTTGTCTACTTTCTAGTAAATAGTTGTGTTTGGTTGGTAATGTCAGATTATGTATATGCTTGTTGGATATTTTGGTTTGGTATAAAAGCTAAACGTGAAACTATATAAATTCTTGTTATACAGGATCCTACCAAAGAGGTCGTAGGAATTTTAGAGGCAGCAAAAAGCAGCATTCAATGCCCAATGCTCACGTGCGTTCAGAAATCAAAGATATTGATCAAATTCGAAAGGATAGGCAGAAAAAGGCCAACAGGACTTCTTATATCAAAAGCAAGTCGACGAAGGGTAAAAAATTTGGTAAAAATGTTAAAAGAAGAAAAGGCAAATAGAGTGTTTGAAGCTCTACACATTTAAGTAGTTAAGGAAAAGAGGCCTGCCAGTAAAGGAATTTTATATTTTGGACGGGTAGGGGCTGGAAACCCAACTGACCGTAAAAGTGATTTCTTGTATTCTTTTCTTGGTTCGCCAACAAATTTTGTTTGTTCAAATTTCGAAGTTGTCATTCTTACACTTATTTCTGTACATGGATCACACCTGTTCACTTCCTTTTATCTTTTGAAATTTACCTTTTGTGCATTTGGTGTTTTGTTGTATCTCCCGCTGCAGTTTAGTTTGGTTACTATCAAGTCAGGCCGTATTGAGCTATTTCAATCTTCATTGATAAGCAAGCCTCCTTTTTTTTTTTAAACAATAATAAGATAATTATCTTAATAAGGCAAATTTGTTCTGCACCTTCGTACTTTCTTCCTGCGCCTTTTTACGGGAACTAAAAATATGGTCGTACTTAGTCGGATCTCATTTTACCTTTTCACTGGGGAACTAGAAATAAGCACAAATTATTTGCATTTTGTGCTCCTAATTTGATGATTTATCTCTACTTTGTAGCATAACTTGTTCAGAATTGTTTTTTAACTGAAGACAGTTGCATCTGACCAAGTTGATACATAGCAGCTACATTTTATAGTAAACTATTAGTTTATTTTACAATGAATTATTCTCTAGTTTTAATTTCTTTATCACGTTGGTCTGATTCAATTTTACTGCAATTATGTTTTGTAAATGATGGTTCAAGCTTGAATGATACTTCCCCTCTGAAATTGCAATGTTCTTCCCAACCAACGGATATGTTATTTCATATATTTGCTTCTAATCAGTGGTTTGTGTGATTATTGATATGAATTTGATATCCTTATTAACGTTGAAATTTCATCCCCCAATAAAATTTCAGCAAACACCTGGACTAATGCTTGACTTCTCGTTTATTCCTTTATCTTGCTCGAGCAGAAATTTAGTAGTAGGTTTGAAAAACCGGTGCAAGGAAATCTGTTTTGTTCTGCGCAACTGTTTTTCTTTTTACTTCAGCATTGTACGATTGATATTTGGTGTTGTGGTCTCGTCCCTTGCTGTTGGGATGTTTTGCTTTCAAATATAGGGAAAATTATCATTCAGGATTAACAAGGCAAAGACGGATATGGACAATTACAGCCCAAATACTGAAAAAGAGTTATATTGCAGCAAACCTTAAGAGGGATAATATACGATATACTTTAAAAAGAAAACCCAAGTCTATAGCAACTAGCGTAGATAAATAGTGTCTCAAGAGCTTGTATGAAAGTATTTCACATTTTTTTTTTCGTAAGTGTAAACATAAGTGTGTGGGCTGATTGAAATTATTGTTCTATTCTAGAACTTGGAAGCATTGGTGAGCTATTAAATATCAATCTAGTTGGAATCTTGTAGTCTCAGTAATGCTTTTGTATGTAAAAGAAAACCGTCAAAAGTGAATATATAGTGAACCCCACATAACCGTGCACATCCTTTGTTTTCCTTAGTCATCTATTAACTCCCCTAACGTTTCTTTTCTTTGAAAAGATTGTTTGCATCCAACAAGCCTCCAAAATAGTGCAGATATAATCCCCTATTAATTTTGTCCACTGTGTATCACGTGTTAGGAGTAGAATGCACCAAAGCATTAGCTTTTAGCCTGAGAGGAGAGAAACTGGAAAAAAAAAAGGCATGAATATCAGTTTCAACATTCAAATTACAGTGGTTTCAGAGAGGATTCAAGGTGCTGCACCCACGCAGTGGTCATGTTTAACTATTTAGGCTGCAATACTGTGGTCTTCACTTAATGAATTCCATGGGCTAACAAAAATATTAATGGGGCTATTCAAACTTGTCTTTTACTTGTAGTTGTACCAACTGCGGGGAAAGTGTTCTTGGTATAAAAAGCTTGAGAGCAACCTCATTCCGATCCTGCAACCTATCTTTGTTTAACTGCATATGCTTAGCTGCTTGACAAATGAAGATTTGCATGACAATTTCAGTTACGTTAAAAAGAACTTTTGGAGATGATAAAAGTCCAAGTGCAACGATTTTGGCGTAAGGTAAGATTGGACTCGTGGATCTATTGGTCCCAAAATCCATTTCACATTCTCTAGCAGTATCATAATTCAAGAATCCTCCACCTTGCTTGAATACTTCTCCAATCCCATCTTTGATTCCGACTAGTTTTAACTATTAAGAATGAAGATAGGGTAGTTGACAAACAACTAGTATCTCATAAGATTCTCAAACAACTTAGTTAAAAAGAGCAAGACTAGCAACTTTGGTTGTCAACATCACCACACCAAATATTCTCATAGCTTTCTACATATCCTCGCACCTGTGCCATTTGGTTGGCCACAGGATAATCCAAAACAATTCAGTGTTTGTTCTATAGAATGTTCTTGCTATTTAAATAGAAGTCCATTGGAAAAGTACAACTAAATCCAACAGAATTTTGGAGTCAGGAGGGGTCATCTTCGGTCCTCTTGTCTTCTTCTAGAATCCATGTTTATGGATTCAGAATTTAGAAATTGGAACCTGCACCATGAGAGTTTCCCTTCTAAACACTGATGCGGTGTGGTTCAGCAGAATCCTCTCAAAGCTGTTGATTGTTTGTGAGTCGTTTACAAACCTTCAGTAATATTTTCTATTCCACGAACACAGTTCATCAAGTACTACTTTCACTGTTTTATTCCTAATTGTGATTGTAATCTAAGTCTAGCTTAATTATATGATTTTGACTTATAATTAAAGAGTTGCGCAGTGTTTATATATTATAATTTGATATGAATATCTAACAGTATATGTTTGTGAAAAAAAAAAAAAAAATCTATCCACGAAGTTTTTAATGAAAGAATTTGAAGAATGAGTCAGAACAGGACGGGTTATCAAATTCAGATAGTAGAAAATCTACAAAACTAATTTCAGAATCCCAATTCCATTTATGTACAGACTAATAAAATCTTATAAAGGTGCTTGCTTCCAAAAGTCATTATAAACATGGTGTAATAGGTTCAAAGAACCTTCATCTCACAGACAGTAGATTTATGAGAGTTTGATTTTCGTAGGAAGCAGTTTCATCGTCCAAATCCTCAGTAGGTGATGAAAGTGTCATAAGAGCAACAACTATAGACCTCATGCTTGGGCGTAATAGTGGATTATCTCTTGTACAAGCTCTCCCAAGTTGAGCAATCTGCAACTCAAACAATCAACATACTAAGTTTGGCTGGGATAAAATCGTATAAGATATAAACATTCAAATTATTTTCACAGAAAAATGTTTCCACCTTGAGAACTGAATCAATTGGATAGTTTTCTCCAAGCCTGGGATCCACCAGTTCGCGAATAGCTTCTGAAGGATTACTCCGATTAAGTGCTTCTTCAAACTGCAATATAAAAACAAGTGAAGGCTAACTTCAGTTCTGTTCAGGTGTGGATGCATTCTGGTTACTGGCTTTGAAATGTAAATTTGTGAATTGGGAGTGTGTAGACTCACCAAAGCTACAAGGCCCTTGGATTCAGCAACATATTCACCTGTTTTCAGAACAGCATTCTTTGCAGAAATAAGTTCATAAAGAACCACTCCAAAAGCGTATACATCTACTTTTGGAGAGACGTCACCATATTGAGCATATCTGCAGAAAATTCACATAATCAATAAACTCAGTTGTGTGGATACACACCATCAAAACTGAAGGACTAATTTTCCACAATTGAGATAAGATCATTAATCCATGGACAAAAATGAACTGAGTAATCATCTTATCACTTAAACAATTAAAGTCCAGTTTAAAGAAAAGGGCCAAAAGAAGCTAAGATTCACTTAATGGTATGTTCTGAAAACTGAATTTGATTTTACTACTTAATCAAACGATATTGCCCCCGTTTTTATGATTATGATCTGTTAATCAATAAGATAAGCATATGATTCATTGATAATACAGATCATGCACGTTCTTTTTACAACTAAATCCAAATTTCATAACATAAATCATACTCTGGTGGCATGTATCCAAATGTTCCCACAAGACGGGTGTGTAGTGTGGAGCCTCCAACTTCAATAAGTTTAGTCAAGCCAAAATCTGCTACCTGTATTTAGAATCTTACTTATTTTATCTAGTCTTCAAGAAGAATAGGAAAATCAGGTTTATGAAGAGTGGTAGCAGTGAAACCTTTCCACGGAAGTTTTTGTCTATTAATATGTTTGCAGATTTTACATCACGATGGATATACACTGGCACAGTGTGCTCGTGAATATATTCAAGGCCTCTTGCTGAATCTAGAGCAATTTGCACTCTGCTAGACCATGGCAAAGGATCTTTCCCTGGAATCATGTTATTATCATCATTGATCATTCGATAATAAGGTAAACATCACAGACAAAGATAATCATTCATCAATCCAAGCTGATCTCACCTGTACCATGCAAATATTGACCTAAGTTTCCGTTGTCAATATATTCATACACAAGGAAAAGAGATCCCTCAACACAATATCCAATCAAACGCACCTGCGGTTTACATGAAAGGTAGAATTACAAAAGAAGATATAGAACACTCTTTGGAACTGTTTAGCCCAAAAAGTAAACCCCATTGACACTCACAAATGACCACCACAAGAGTAAGATAAGATTTCACAGGTTATGTTTGGCATGTTACATAAGTAATGTAGATCTCATGTTAATTTGTAGGATTATCACATGGATTTGAAGAAATAATTTTTTTCAGGATAATTATAGACTTTGTAATTCTTGTTCACGAAATCACCCTGAATATTTATTTTGTAACAGACTTATTGTTATTCAAACTATACGGAAAATGATTAAGTATCTTTCCCAAATGTACACATGCTTGGAGTTGTTTGAAGGATGTTTACCAGATTCAAGTGATGAACATGAGTTAAGACCTTCAACTCACAAAGAAATTCAGTGGATGCTTGCACGTCCATCTTTTTAATTGCAGTTTTCTGCATAGAAATGAATAGTGAGAGAATGAAGTAATAATGGTAAATGGTTAACCTGAAATGGAATTAAAAGCAAGAACTTGCTTATACACCCTCAAGAACATTATCCATTCATCATTAAACAATGCCACACAACATATCTTTCAGTTCAATGAAATTACTTGTTTCTTACACTATTAATTATTTTATTTATCTCATACACAATATAATGAACTTAAAGCCTTACAATTTAAACATATCACTATTATTCTAATCTAAATTCTAAAATATCAATCACCAGGAAAAGCCTTTATATGTCACCAATTACATCACATGGCTAAAAGTAAAATCTTCTATCTTTGATTTTTGTTTTCCTTTTTTCCTTTAGCAGTATTTTTTTCTGATTATTCCATAAAATTGGTTATAAATGTACGTACCTCCCCTCTCAATTCTGCATAATAAACAGCTCCAAATCCACCTTGACCAATTTTATTCTCCAAGCTGAAGTTATTTGTAGCCTTAGCTAGTTCTTGATATGTGAACTCCATTGATTTTGCCACCATAATGCCCGTAAGACCAGTAGCAGTACCAGTCCCACTGGATCCTGAAGTTTCATATTCTGCACTTCCAGAGGCTTTACTCGGAAGAGGAAGGAGAATCAACAGGAAGTTCCACGGCCATTAATTTAGTACATATCAAATTCTAGGAGTATGCAAGAGTTGATGACATATAAACTTTGAAAAGGTTGAGAAATAACAGGCAATTTTTACAAGGGATGCAAGATTAAGAGGAGAATGTGTTAAAGAAAATAAGGGGTATAGTACTAACATTCCCCCGTAACCAAGAATATGTTATGTGAATAATTTAAAAGGTATGTGTTGTATGAATACGAAAGCTTAAACGTACCATCTTGAGTTGAAAACGCCATAGAATTTTCTGTTGGCAATTTAGGTTTCTCTCCTTCCTTCTTCTGGAAGAATTTAACATAAATGCAAATTACTAGTAATAGAAGACCGCATATTCCTGCTACGGATATTCCAGCAGCAGCACCCCTAGCTAGACCTGCTTTTATACAGAAGCGAATTTAAGATCTGAGGCAGTGACTTTTTCTTTGCGTTCTCATATTTATGTGAACGTTAAGCTGAAAATAATCTTCTTTTAACCAACTCCCTATGAAGTTTGAGAGCCAAACCTGTGTTTCTGCAAGATGGAAAAGAAAATTTAGTTAAGAATATAGAATCAAACATGTAGCAACATTCAATTGCATGTGCATAATTCAGCATAAAAGGTGAGACAATCAAAGTTACCCACCTAGGGTGCAAGGGAACATAGTCTCCAAATTGATCTGGCAAGTAAATAAAATTAAAACGTCAAGCAAATGCATAAAAGATTATCCAAAATGCTTTGAACAAGAACAAAGTGATTATATTTAACCCCTAATATGCTGATAATACCAAAAGAAAGGTACTTTGAAACAATTGTTTTTTGTGTTGTTCTCTAATCAGAATTGTTGAATTTTTGTCTTGTAATTTACATCGTAAGATTTACATTAAAGGTTAGCGTAGCAACCAAAATAAAACTCCAAAACATTGAAAAACATCAGTGAAAGTGTCTAAATTTTGTCAATGTCAAATACATTGAGGAGTACACCAAACTAACATGATAGTATAAGAGGAGAGCGTACCTCTTCCTGGAATGAAAACAATCCCATTCTCTTGGCTGAAATTGACTCCAGGATTATAATTCTGCAGCAACTGTGCATCCAGATGAGTATCGTTGGCAATATCATGCAAACTATCGTCAGGCATAAGTGGATAGGTAATAAACAACCCATAGTCTTGTGAAACCTGGCTGTTCCCACAAGAACAATTGACTGTGACATTAACCTTGCCATTTGTAGGTATACCATTTTGGCCATAACTGTTGAACCTCCTCAAAAGCTCAACAGTGGTGAGATTGGCATATGTCACTTTGGCAATCGAATCATAGGTGTCACCTGCAGCAGCTGAGTACTCAAACACATGTCCCAGAAACTCGCCACCGATACAGTCACAGGGAAATGGAATATTGATTCTAGAAAAGCTGAGGATATTCTGATTCACTATTTTGTCTTTGTTGTAGCTTTCTATAACGTCAAAATTGGACACAACACTTGATTCCATCGAAGTTGTTATATCATCCAAGACTAACCCTCGACTCACATAATAAGAAGCCAAAGCTACATCACATCCCTTCAAACACTTTGCTTCAACATTGCAACAAACATACTCCAGCAACAAAAACAACAGAAGTAACCCTTTTCTGAGTTCCATTGGATCAATGATCAATAAGAGGAACACAAAGAAACGTAAATCAGAAAACTGGATTTTAGGATTTTCTCAACCTGCTATAAGTCAATAATCATATTCACTTCTTTTGGCTTGAAACCATGTCACACTTCTAATGAACACCCATAATATAAAAAGTAACTCAAACATAAAACAGAAGTATAAAGGCGTAATTACTTAAGTGAATGAACATAAACTATGAATTCATATGCACACGTTTATGCATTTTTTTTTTCTGCTCACACACCTGATAGGTTATAACGTTTAACAGTTTCCACAAGAGTGTGGAAGGAAACAGTACCATTGGGTAGAAAATAATTGAAGTTGACTTCCGTGTCCTTTGTTTATTTATTTATTTTTGGGTACCAACTTGCATGTCATTTATTGAGGGAATATTTGTTGAACTTTGCATATATTAATGGTTATGTTTGACGAGGATGCATTGCACAACCAGAAGGGAATCTCTGTGACTCCGAAAGTTGGCTTTTTTTAATCTTTGTATCCGAAATGCCAACAGTGTCGGCCAATGTGCCAACACATCACCTCTTATTGCGTCCTCTCATGATTCTAACAAACGCAGAACAATTTTCCATTTTATATTTTGAGGCACGCCTGTGCCCAACTTGACTTCACTCATAACAAACAAAAAGGAATCTGCGAGATAACACCAATAGCATATGAAGCCCCACATCGAATAGGAGAATCTAGATCCTCCGCGTAATTTATTGTTAGCTTTATTAGACCAAAGAGTGCTTAGAAATTATTTTGTGATATATATTCTTATGTGCCTCAACCGATTTTCATCTCACATGTAATCATATTTCTAATTTATATCAAAAAATCAATGAAAGTATGGTATAGAGATTAATTAATTGATAATGTTATTTGAAGTTCCCTTAATAAATCAATATTGTCTTAATAAGCATTATCAATTAATTAAAAGAATATAAATTTCATTAATTAATTACATTGTCTCTGACTTTGTTAATGCTCTTCATTACACCTAATATCAATATAATAAACTACATTTGATAAAGTTGAAAATATAGTTTCTATTTTATTACTCAAGGTGAGGTCTACTCGCTTCTATATACTTAATGTTTATTTATACCAATTTTATTTTTTTATGTAAAATATTTAGGCTCCTTGATTAATTACATAAGTAGATTTGTGTTAAGTTTATTACACATCTATACTTTTGAATATTTTGATCATTTACATATATTTTTGCAGGTAATTACTTAGTAGGCGGGGTTACAATTTTAAAGTTTTTACTGTATCCTCTTCTTTCTTTCTTTGTAGGGTTGAGTTAAGAGTATATCTTTAGTTTTTTACTTTCTCACTTATTTCTTCTATCTTTTCTCTTTCTATATATATTTCTTTTGTCTTTTTAGTGTACTATCATGGATTCAGAACTCTCCAATTCCTTATAATGCATTATGTTCATTTCTTTTTTAAAATCTCCTCTTTTGTTTTCTTCTTATTCTCTTATTGTCATCTCTATGTAGAAACATAATTCATTTGTCCTTATTCTTATACATTCAATTTTCGTGTGTATTTATTATTTGTAGATAAATTATATTTCTAATTGCTTTCTTCACCATTTACTTGTGCGATATCTCTTATTGTGAATTGTCAATTTTTTTTTTCATTTTAGATTCACATGTTAATTGTTCTTTTTTAATCTTTGAAAAATATCAATTTTTGTTTGTTTTTATGTTTATATGGATCCGTACATGAAAATAATAATCAATTTTATATAAAATTTTGGATCAAGATTATAATATTTGAAAAGCAAAATTTTCTTGCATAAGGCTGTATATTGGATAAATTATCACTAAAAATTGTTATTCAAACAAGCATCAGAGTCCACAAGAATTATAAATTCTTAATTATATCTTCTTTTTGCCAAGATGTATTTCAGGTATTATTTCTACAATTAGTAAAAAAATGTATTTCAAATTTTTTGATGCTATGTAACTTTCTTAATTAGAAAAGTATATCTTTACTGTTGTATTATTTATCCATATATTTTAGTCATGAAAATAGATAACCCAAACATAGATACTACTAAATATTAAAATGTAATTTGATATGCAAATGCTTGTTGATTTCCATGAAAACGTAAGAGATTGATATTTGAAAGTTTTTGCCATGCAATTTTTCCCAAAGCAAGAAAAAATCAGTGAGGAAACGGAGTTTGTTTACTGATGCAAACAATCACTGCTACAAGCAATACAGATTTCAGTTGTAGATAATTGCGGGAAAGGAAGTAGACTTATCACAAAATTTGTAGATGAATGGTGACATTTTGTGGTCCTATTTCCCAGACATTAGATTTGCTAGAGTTGGATTTTCAATGATGGAAGCAATATCCCAATCCTCACTAGTTGAAGTGAGTGCTGTGAGACTAACCACAACAGAACTCATATTTGGACGTTGTTGTGGATCGCTCTCTGTGCATGCTTTGGCAAGTTGTGCCATCTGCAAGAAGGATAATGGCCTTAAGTTTTTTGAATCAGAAATACAGAAAAATGTTTTTATGATTTGTGATAACTCATACCTTGCTAACTGAATCCATTGGGTAGTTATCTCCTAACCTAGGATCCACCAGTTTTTTAAGACCTTCTGTGGGATCTTGCTGATCAAAAGCTTCATCAAACTGCCATATATATCACCAATAAATTAAACACAAGAAAGGGAAAATGTAGTTCTTAGATGTTTATGTAAGATTACTAGGTTGTCATTTGAAAAGTGATAAATAGTAGGGTGTGATGAATCACCAAAGACACAAGGCCCTTTAATTCAGCACCATGTACACCACCCGTGCTCAATGCTACTTTAGCAGAAATTAGTTCATAAAGAACAACTCCGAAAGCATAGACATCTATTTTGGGAGAAACATTGCCATATGCGTATCTGAAGACATGACAACGGAAAAATTGAATTCAGGCTCATGAGAAGCATACTTATTTTCATGTTTACAAAAGACAAATGCATGTGTTAACAATGAACAACTTATCCCTCAAATGCGGTTTAAGTTAAACAAGGAGCTGCACAACAGTTAACACTTTCAATATTCATAAAAGGGAAAAGAAAGACTTTCAATAACCCAACTGGCCAAACCCATTTAGCAATCTATCAATCCAATTTGAAAGATTTGTTTTAGTTTGAGACAGACTCTTTATTTAAGATAATGTTGTTTGAGACATAGTCAAGCATTAAATGTGAGGCAAAGATTCAAACTGGACGAAATGTGCATTTGATTATGGCAAAGGATTTCTCAAACTCCACAAATCCTATTTACTAAAAGTAAGGTATCACTTAAAAGAGAGAACACAATTCATCGTACTCTGGTGGCATGTAACCAAATGTGCCCTTCATATTAGTTGTGTGAAGTGATGAACTTCCAACATCAATCAACTTGGTTAAACCAAAGTCTGCAACCTGCAAAAGAAAACAATATAGGATCTCTCTCAAAACTCCCAAGTAGAAAAGTAGTAATAAGATCCCCAAAGTTATTGAAACAGATCGTACCTTGGCACATAATTTTTTATCTATTAAAATGTTTTCTGATTTTATGTCGCGATGGATATATACAGGCACAGTTTGCTCATGAATGTACTGCAGACCTCTGGCTGAATCCAGAGCAATTTGCACTCGGGCAGACCATGTCAAAGGATCAAAACCTGGAAACAAACTTTGACTTGATCGTTAACTTACAAAAGCATTACATTAAACAATGAAATGCACTAGTACTGAAAATGGATATTTTTAATGTGCTCATATAACCTGATCCACGTAGATGTTGTCCTAAGTTGCCATTCTCAATGTATTCATAAACAAGGAAAAGGGAGTCCTCAATACAATATCCGATCAAGCGCACCTACATGGTTATCAATAGTAAGATAGTTAGGTTTTAGAGCAGCAATCCTCTTTATTTAACGGGAACACAAAAGGAAAAACAAAAAGAAATGCTCCAAGTTTCAAATAATACCAGGTTCAAGTGATGAACACGTGTCAACACTTTCAGTTCAGCGAGAAATTCTCTTCTAGCTTGCATGTTCATCTTTTTTACTGCAGCTTTCTGTGAAATTAGAGAGGAGTTCTTTATCACTATAGGAGATATAAATATTAAAATGGTAAACTTGGGAAAGACAGAAATATGAACAATTGCTTATTTGATCCTAGTAGCATTGTCATGTATAACAATTATGCTTCTTGATGTATGTGTCAAATGCGAAGACATGATAGCTAGAAGAATATGCAACTTTTATTTCAAATGCATGTCATCGAAAGTAAAATATTACAATGGACATTACAAACCTCGCCATTAAGCTCTGCATAATAGACTTCCCCAAAACCACCTTGACCAACTTTATTAGCCAGACTGAAGTTATTTGTGGCATTGGCTAGTTCTTCATATGAAAACTCTCCTGATTTGTCCACCCTAATGGTGTTGGCTCCACCTTCTGCATCAGGACCACCAGAGGCTTCATCTGAAAGCGGGAAGATAAACAGAATTTACTATACCCTATCATCAACGATATTTTCATTTTTTATTATAAAGATGAGTTAAAGAAAGAAGGAAGAACTAGATGAAATTAAAGTAGAAGAAAATATACCGTTCTTAACTCTAGCCGAGATCATCCTGAATTCTTCTACATGCAAATTCTTCTTCGATAACTTCTTTCTTCGGTAATATGTAACATACACACAAAATGCCGATAGCAGAAGTGCGGTTACTCCTCCAGCAGATATTCCAGCGATAACTCGAGGTGCAAGACCTGCTTCTGTAGAAACAATATATGAGAAGAAATTTTCATTGTACTTTGAGAATATTCTGACCTTGTGTCTGATACTAAAATCAAACTCAAATGAAATCGTTCATCAACTAAACAACTTTTTGGGGGAGTGAGAAGGTCCAACCTCCAGTGCTGAAAAAGTAATGAAAAAGCATCCGTTAAAATTAGCAGGTTACTAAGATTGAAAAATTAGTCAACTTCATCTGCAAATAGAATGGACAGTAAGGAAAAGGAATCACCTTAGATGAAGGGGCACATAGCCACCATTTTGGTCTGAAAGTAAAGGAACAAAAAGATGTGAGGCATGTATCAAAGTTAACAGTTCCTAAGAAATATGTTGAAAGATATAACCATAGATATAAGCATGACCCTCATAAATTAGTCTACTCTTAAATGCATAAATTCTTATCAGAACTTAAATCAGAAGAACAAAGCCAGAATGTACCTTTCCCTGGAATATAAACCAAACCACTCCCTTGGCTAAAATTTACACCAGGGTTGTACTTAAGCAGCAAGTCACTCTCTATCCCAGTCTTGTTGGCAATTGACTGCAAAGAATCCTCAGGTCTAAGGGGGTACGTGATGAACAATCCATAATCCTTGGAAACTTCACTATTCCCACAGGAACAGTTAATGAAGACATCAAGAGTGGCGGTATCAGGAATAGCAGTTGGTGAATATGAGTTGAAGCTCTGCAGCAACTGAGCAGTGGTCAAATCGGAATAATTCTGAGTGGCAATGGAGATGTAAGTGTCACCTGATACAACTTCATATTTGAATATATGGCCAAGAAAGTCTCCAATGCAATCACAAGGGAATGGAACGTTCACTCTGGTAAAGGCTGGCACCTGGTCTTTGTTTTTTATGGTTTCAGTGTTGTAGGGGAGAAGATCTTCAGGTTTTGAAAGAACCGCAGATTCCATAAGCTTTGATATGTATGTCAAGTCACCTCCTGTTAGATAGTAGGAAGCTAGAGCTAAATCACAATCCCTTCTACACTTGGATTCTGCACTACTAAGCAATATAGCCCATAACATGAAGAAAACTGAAAATCTGAATCTGTTCTCCATTGGGTGGTATAGTGTACAAACTTTGTGAAGCCTATTCAAGAGGAACACTATATCAAGAATCCAAAATGGGATTCGAATATTAAACTGAAACACCATTTCAAACGTTGTACTCTTTTACCAAAGTCTTTAGTAGTCTTTTGCCTAACTTGTGGAACATGTCGGATTTAAACGTTTTTCTTTTCCCACGACTTGAGCATAAATCTAATGGTGCAGATTAGAGTATAAACAAGCCTATATTAATTACTTCCTAGATTATTATCACAAACGACATGTTTTCAAATAAATTTAGAGACTTTTCTTCTTTTTCTTATTTCATATACATGTTCATATTAATGACTTGGAAAATCAAAATATAATTCATTTTTATTCCATTGTTTATACATCCACAAGTAAATTCATCCCATCCGTTCATGATTTCAAATTCATTCAATTAATTTTGTGATACATATATTGCTTTCAAAAACAATAGATACTCTCGTCAATATCAAAACTATTCCAATTAATTTTGTTCACACGTAAATTTTCCTTAAGCTTATTTTTTCTGAAAGTTTTCGAAAGTACAATTTTTAAAATTGTTTTAAAAAATATATTATTTTTATGGGTTATTAGAATATTCATATATAAAAAAATGTTAATAAATTAATTGGATTGGAATTTTATTAAATATAGATAGATGGATTGAGTTTTTAATTAAATTCTTTATCGAACAAAATAAATTAAAAAATGGTATAATGTGTTATAATTCGAAATAAAATTCATTAACTCGTGCAATTTTTCTAACAAGGTGTGTCATTGGCATTTCCCACACGACAAGCTGAGTATGACTATTGACTTTTCCACCTCTTCACATTAGCCCTTCTTCCTTCATTAATTTTGCTTCTTTTTCTCCTCTACACTACACATATCTTGGCAAAAATGATGATCAAATTAATTTATGTCCATTTGTATAATAAGTTTAAATATAAACTAATTCATTTTATTAACCTTAATCTACACTCATACTAACCTCAACCCTAATCAATCAATAAAGTTTTGGATGGTTGTTTCCAATTTCTTAAATATATTTTCGTGGTTGGATTTCTGATCATATTCATGGAAAATACTTTTATTAGGAAAATCAAAATTTACTTAGTTTATCTATACACGTAAAAGAAATAGTACCCTAAATGTAAACAGTTTAAAATAGTGATATTTTCATTTTATAATAACATAGTTTTTCACTCCTAAATTTCATATGAATCCAAACTTTATTTTCTAAGGTTTCACATAAGGGAATTTCTTTTTCACAACATAATTTTCTTATGTGTCAATATTCATTTTGTTTTTTAATTATGAAAAAATATTTTTGAATTATGCAATCTCAAAGTCATTTTCTGTTTAAAAATAATTTTTGGATATCACAATTCAAAATTTAATTTTTTGACTTTCTATTTATTTAATCTAAATGTATCTTTTAAATTATACAATCTGAAACTTTTTTTTCTCAATTTTTTTATATGAAAAAAATAATTTTTAAAATACATAATTTAGGACATTTTCTATACAAGACATAGGAAAGGATGACAACAATGATAAGTGGGCAGCGACAGTGGCAATAATGGGTGGCATCTTTTTAACTACTCCGTGGTAGTACACATGGAAATTATGGGGGTGTAGAAAGTAGTAGTCTTCACCTAAACCTGTTTGGTCTGTTGGTGGGATGAATGGAGGGCTTCTTCTTGCATATTCTTTCTTTCTGTACCTTCATATATTTTTAATTTTCTCAAACTATCCTTTTTGAAAAGACTCATTTATCTTTATAAAAGTTAATTTAAAAATATATTAACATTTAAGAATGTATTTTCAGATCATAAATATAAGTGGAATCTAAAATGTAATAATACATTAATATATTCTAGAATGTATTTTTGGATATAAAAATACATTTCTGAATATGTATTCTGAAATATATAATATATTTTGGATTATATATTTCAAAATATATTTTTTAATATGAAAATATATTCTATAATACATAATCTTGAATACTAAATAAAATTGAAAATTCAGTTTTTATAGAGGTGAGGGTGCAGAAGGCAATGCCCCATTCCAAAAGCTAGGATTTGGCATTTCAAACTTGAAAGGCCGAAAGCTGTGTAACTCTTCCAAACTGCAGGCAAAGAAGGGTGCGGAGAATTGAAAGTGTGGTCATCACTTATATTTTTTCACTTAAAATATAAATAAGTAAATAAATAAAAAGGACTGGAATATAATTTCTTTTTAACTAATTTAATCCAATTAAATAGTATTATTTTAAAAATATTTCTAGTTTAAATTAAAATGTGAAATTCATCTCTGATCAAATATGACTAAAAATAATTTAAAAATAAGTTTTTCATATTATTAAATCAGGAAAATCAGATAAATTTGATTATATTTACATTATAAACTATTATGAATCAATGTTAATTTACTATTTGGTAATTACCATAATTAAGAGTTGTTAATTTGTAGCCTAACCAACAACCAGCATCTTAAATAGAAGAATAACACTTGAAAGTTGAATCCAGTGGGTTGACTTATCTGTAATATGGCATCATAAAGATTGAAGACAAGTACTGAATCTAAACTTTGTTCAACAAACCACTCGAGTAACTTCTGATCAACCACACAAAAGTGAAAGGATGCCTTTCAGCTAGTGGACTTCATGCCACACCCAACACAACAATTCTCATTTTTCACTCACCAAATTCTCTCTCTCTCAATGCTTCTCTTATACAACATACAACACTGTTAATTCAGTTCCTTCAAACACAATTTAGTTCATCTTCAAGATTTAAACACCTAAAGATGTTTATAACATCACTGGTAGGTGCTAAAAAATAAAGTAATTCTTACCTATGTTCCAACTTCTTTCAAACAAAATATTTTCTTCCTAAAGCTTTGTTCAAACAACAATTCATTAAGAAGCAAGTTAGAGCCTGGTTAAAGATATTAGAATAACAAATTCAGATATTTTACTTTTATATCTGATTTTATTCCAAAAATGACTTTTCTATACTGTGTATTTATGTTGAACTTAATATCAGTGAATAACAAGATCACTTTAATCATATTCTCTTCTTTTTTTTGTATCAACACACACCATACCCTAAAGCCTTCAGGTTGATTCCTCCATCATTGAGTTGCAATCAAGTGTTCTTTATCATGGCACTCTTTGCACAAACCCATTTGTAAACAAATATAAAATTTAAGTACTATGCAATGTGTGAAACACAGAATTTCTTTTAAGTATACATATGAGTTAGTGATACTTAACTAATCCTGCATTTGAGAATAAAATCTCCATGTTGTGCTCATTAATTATAAAATTAAGGTAGGTTTAGACTTCCAAATCAGAAATCTCCAATAATTGACCTGAGAGATTGATTAAAAGTTAGTACTACATAAGAATAATGACAATTTTTACCAGGTTTTGATGGTAGGTGAAACCCAAGATCAGGAGACATCAGTTTAATTGTAAACCATAATAGTCAACGATACATTTGATGGCTATAATTAATATCTTAATTCAGATTGAAATATTCTCTGTGACAGCTATGAAAATAAAACTTTGAATCACCATGAAACCACTCATTAGTTGCTAATGATGCTCATAAATGGCCCTTACACAAGAATAGAAGCTATGCATATTGTGAATAGAAAATGTGGATGAACTGCAAAATTGGAAAAGAGGGTAAAATATGGTATGAATTAACTCCCTGTGTGGGGTCATTCCAGTTGGAAACTCATCTTCTATTTTTTTTTTGCCGTGCTACGTAGCCTCTTATTATTACACTATAGATCATAGAATGGTAAAAATGATATCAAAGTGCAATTTTCCTTGCCCCTTAAAAAGGTTAAAAATTGCATATGCCCACATGAACACATATTTGAAAGTTCATCTGCATTTGTGGGCGGAACACAGAATTTCAGTGCCAATTTGTTAGTTGGATGAGAAAACGATGGCTTTGAGCCGTACAACCTCAAAAAGTGCATCTATTGACCTCTTTTTTTTCTTTGTTTTAGAACAATATACATGACTTTGTGTTGTGTTTCTCTCATATCAGATCAGCTGTGATAAATCATTAAACGTAATAAAGAAGGGTTACCATTTTGTTGGTTAGTTAGATAATCTAAGTAACTTTCCGCCAAGAATTTTCATTTCTTCCAAATCAACATCCCTTTCTCTAAACTACCATTTGTCTGTCTATCATCACCTTCCCTTTTAGAATTCTTGACTATTGACTTGTCTCCAACATTTAATCTTGAATTAACGCTCAACCATATACATACCCTTTTGAGGAATGCTTGCAGCTCTGAGTGTGAAACAGCTCAGTCACAGTTAACAAAAAGTGCTTCTTCTTCTTCTCATTATAAATGGTTTCATCTTTTGCCATACCGAAAGCTAAAAAGCTACGTGTTTTCACATAGACGCTTCACGATGAAGCCTTTGGGCCTTAGCCAATTCCATCACCCGTGCAAGAACATACATCATCCACTAGATTTAATACCATTGACAATTGGTGCTCTTCTCTTTATTGACATGCTTTTTTAAAAAATGATACTTTTTTTGATCTGGTCTAAACGTATAATACTACTTACATGCGTTATACATGACACAATCATTCAACACGAGACTATGAGCATTACGAGACCCTTAATCTATTATATTCTGAACCCTTTATAACAAGGAAGAGGTTTTCATTGGTGCGTTTGCTGAATAAGTCTTGGAACAACCTTCTAAACTATTCACAAAAAGATTACGGTATCATCACAAATATTTTACCATTTCATTAGTCAAAAATTAAAGCGCTTCCCATTCATTTTCATGAAAGACTAAGCTGGTTATAGAAAATTATTTGAAGGGGCATGATATGTAAAGTCCTTGAAATGGACCAATATTCAAAATCCCCATTTTGACTTAGACCCAGCAAATTCGGATCTACTTATGGAGATGTGTATGTGAATAACCTCAACAGTAGTATGGTCCCTTTCAACATGTTTATTATTTTAATTCTTTAGGATTAATTAGATAGTACTATTACAACGCCACATGCCTCTCGAGTGCGTCGGCGATGTTTGACTTTTCATGACCAAAACACCCCTGCCACAATGCGCGTGCTTTTACTCTTTCAGAATGAAACACTAAGGGTGTTTTGGTCATCCCAGGAAGTTAACTAAAGTCATAGCATTGCAAAATAAAAAAATAAAACAATACCCTTCTTTGTTTCAGGCTTTCACATACATGTCTGTTGTTTGTTCCTATGAGTGTTGAGTTTTGTATGTCACTGTCTTTCATTGAATATTGCCACCCCACCACCCTCACCCACACAACCGTCATTCTAGGCACACCCTGATCCAGTGCCAGACCCTTCTCAGAGTATTCATGTGTCCACCCATCATTGACCATTTGATCACAATCACACGGTGATCAGGCCATGCCCCACCACCCAAACTCACACGGAAACACCACAAGTCTTTCATAAATATCACCAGATTTAGTATGCACATGTTGAGCCTAACCATGTCCATATAAATATATACACAATATAACAAGCCTAGCCTACACCAAATTCTGCATTTCCATCACTTTGTGTTTGTTTCTCCTTGACCTTGTTAACAAAAAAATAAAAAAACAACCATGAGCATGAAGCACTTCCACTTGTTCATCCTCATCATCATCACACTTCTGTTCCTCACACCAAGAATTCACTGCATCAGGACCAAATTCTCAGGCCCCTCCACTTCAAGCCATCAGGATTTTCATCCGTGGGGGAATTCTCCAATCAGCAGCAGAGGTAGAGAGTTTATGTCAGAGAAACGCAGAGTGCCAACAGGATCCAACCCTTTACACAACAGGAGATAGCGTGATCTCTCAGGTTTTATGTAGCAGGATAAATAGTGTAATCAGATATGGTTTCTTATTCAGTACCTTCTTTGTCATATACAGGGAATACAGATATATGTTATATGCTAGCAGAGTCATCATGTTAGAAATAGTGATTGTTTATTAGCTAGATTAATTAGTAGAGAGTCCTTGTACAGAAGGTAAAGAAGATTTTTAGTTTAGAACTATGAAACAATAAATTATAAACTAGAGCTTGTTGTTTATGCAGTTTTTGCATTTTCCTTGCCCTAACCAAACTTTCCTGTTGCATTGCAATTAAAGCCAAAATTTTTAAGATCGGAATTGTATAATTGTATGTCTTAGTTACCATACATATCATCATAGTTTAGCTTCTTCTTCCATGGCTCAAAATTAAACTTGGGTCCCCATAATTGACAAAGTTTTTGAGGTTGCATTTGTTAGGGGTCTTTTCCACCATCTGATACTTGCAAACATTTACCATTTTACTGGCCCATGTCCTCTCCTGAAAACAACAACTGTTGAGAAGAAGAATATAGAACACACGGTTGGCTAACAGATTTCCATGTTTTGTATCAATTGAAGTTGTAACTGTTCCAAATTATTCCGGGAGGAAGAAGAGAGAGGGGGGACCCTTAGAGTTTTGAGTTGAAAATATATGAAAATGAAATGGGATGCACTGACTCATCAGTGATCAAACAGTTCAGTCATTATGCCTCCTCTGGTGTCATAGGCCCCAAACCTTGAATGCAGTGTGTTTAATACCATTACTTCACACAACAACCACACAAATAATTAATAAAACTCCACCATCTTGTGCACACACACACAAGAATATTTGTTGGCAGAAGGTGATAGACTTCACATGCTCTTAGTCTCACCCTACCTACATAACATTGAGGTCCCAGAACCTCTTGTACATTTATTTTTTCCATTTGATAAAGAGATTTTTCTCCAAAACTGTAGGGTGGTAGTTAGGAAAAAGAAAAGGTACAAGTATTGTGTAGAGACTATGTGCATAACATCTCTCAGTTCACTTGAACAGTTGCATGCACCCAAAATCCATAGGGAATTGGAAGTGATTTGGTTTTGGTGTGAAATTAAGGTGGGGGGTTTGTGGTCCACATCGGGTGGAATAAGTGCACATACTAATTCTGGTTACAGGAGCCCCACCAAGGGCACCACCTCCTCCAGCTATAGCCTTTTTGGTGTGCGCGTGTAGATTTTTGAACACCATGGTTCAGGGAAATAATTGTGTAGTTGGAAAATAAATCAAAAGTAACAAAATTAAATAATATTCTCCATCTGAGGTAGTGTTCATTGCCCTTTGCCTAGCCACCACCACCACCATTTTAAGTGGCCTATACTTTCACTGTATATTTAGACAAAATTATTTCTACAGATTTTTAGAGAAGGAGAATAAAAAAAATGAAATGAACCTCTGCTTCATTTTAACTTATACAAAACTAAAAATTTTAAAAATTATCACAATACAATTTTTGTAAATTAGTTTATCCATTAGTTCATTTCAATTTGTAGAGAGTTTCATTTATGTTTTCTTCTTATTTTTCTTTTCTAAAAGTTTTTTTTAAGGCGTTTACTTAAAATGAATTATGACAATATTATAGAGAATTTTATGTATTAGTTCATTGTAATTTATAGAGAATTTCATTTATTTTTTCTTCTTATTTTTTTTCGAAAAAAATTACTTAGTATGAACAGCAGAATACATACAATATTATTATATTCAAGATACTATTAGTTCTGATGTTAATTTTAGAATTTTATATCTTAAAATATACTTCAGTAGATTGATGATATATGACATTTAACAAATAATTAAAATTTTAAATACATGTGTCTTTTTATATCTTGAAACATATTTTCAATCAAAATTAAAGAATAAAGAGTGATTTAAAATCTCCTTCCAAACCTCAATTTTTTTTAGCAGTATTGTGTGTAGGATATTGTTTCTTTTGACTTTATTACAAACATGATAATTTTCCTCTTAGAATACATTGTACTTTTGGACATGTTAGTGTGAAAATTATAGTTTCATCTTTAATGAATGATTTTCTAGCCAAAAACCTTTATTTATACTCATTTCTCACAATTTTTTTTTATTTCTTTTCTTTCTCTCAAAAATAAAAATAAACAAAGGTTTATACTATTAACCTGATGTTTTTTTATGTATTATCGGCATCAATTAATATTTATGTAATGTATCTTAAACTTTTTTAAAATATAAAAAGATTATAAATAAGCAGATATCACAATAATCCAATAATATAAAAAAAATTAGTTAAGCAACAAAAATAAAAGCTATTATTGATGATTGTTTTGGAGACCATTCACCAGCTAGCTACGTTGATAGTAATAGCTACTACAATTTTCAGAATTTTTAAAACACCGTTTAGACTATTATTGGTTATTGGTCTATAAATTTTAAAAAAGTGGTAGAGTAAAAGAATAGTAAAACTCGTTAAAATATATCAAAATTAGGTACAAATCGGTGTTAAAATTTATGCTTCAACTTATTGGGGAAAGGAATTCGGCCAATAAGAAAATACATGTAATCGATCAAAATTTATTTTAATAAAAAGAATCATATATATATATATATATATATATATATATATATATATATATATATATATATATATATATATATATATTTATATATATATATATTTTTTTAATTAGATATACTAGCTATTTCATTTTAATATTGTATTGATCTT
>Ga0099825_1002240_pt1 | contig 25618 bp, 9 predicted proteins | sample SiratroredBW_FD_76838 | JGI IMG/M metagenome (GOLD analysis project Ga0099825, IMG submission 76838) | Root nodule microbial communities of legume samples collected from California, USA - Siratro red BW | ecosystem: Host-associated > Plants > Roots > Nodule | place: USA: California | collected... | reverse complement strand
TAACAATAAATTTATTTAAAAAATTATATAATATTTTCAAATTTTTCTTTCTAAATTTATTGCTAAATTTCAATTTTATTTTAAATTATTTCTATATTAGTAACTAAATTCAAATATCCAACTCATACTTAATTTTGCTAAATATATTTTATTATTAAATTTTAATTTTATTTTATTTTTCTTTTCAATATCAAACTTATTCTTAATTTAATTCAATATATAAATCTCACTAACATCATTTGCCAAAAATAGAAAAAGAGAAATGGGTGGAGAATATTAATCACCAAAATCGTGCAGTATTCTGACCATTTTGATTAACTCATTAATTCAAATCTTGACTGCACCATTTTCTTTAATAAAACTAATATCATGTTATCTTTTTATGATTTTATTTATTTCTTCACATTGATACCTTGTCTGACAGATACAATTTATTCATATCCAAAAATAAATAAAAAATATATTATTTCAGAAATTTCAGATAAAAATTACACCATGAAAAATTTGGCATAAAATGTTGTTGACTACACATTTTTCAATAAATTATTTGTAATTATATTGAGCAAGTAAATCAGCTAACATAGGATTATTTTAATTTATTTATGATCTCGAATTTAAATTTTACTTATGCACGTTAACCCTTTTATTTTTCTTTTTCTAAGTGCATTGACATTTCTCTCGTGAATCATCCAAAAACCTATGACTCGTTGCTTATTTCAGTTTAATTTATGGGTTTAAGAATTATAGTTTAAAAAATGGTAGTCATTTTCCTTAGGTTTATGGGTTTCACATTAACAAGTTTCTGTCATAGTGGTTCTTTGAATGTTAGATCAATGTCACTAGAAACTACAATGGCACATCAATGTTAAATTAGAATGACTCATTTTCATAAGTTATTTTAATGTAAGATGACTTGTTTTAATTTTTTGCATGAACATTGTAGTCATTGAAACACAAGTAATAAAAAGATTAAATTTTAGTGACAGAATAAATCTGTTACAAAATACAAAAACCTATCATGGATTTGGTCATGATCAATATTGTTATCACAAAAAAAGAATGTCTCGTGATTCTTGAGATGAATTTTTTCACGCAATCATGGATTGTTTTGCAATCGTAGTGACAATGAGATCAAAAGATACCTAAAACATAGAGGCACAGTCACCTTAATTTATTAAGAAAATCGAGCTTTATATAATTTATGTATTGGATATAGTGGCTAGTATATCAATAATAAATCGAGCTTTATATAATTTATTTATTGATGGTTTAATTTTTAAAATATATAAAATAAGCATGAAATAGTAAGAAAAATGAAGAAAAAGAACACCTAATCAGTAGGATAAATAATTTGCCTTGAATAACTCTAATATTTGAATTATTTAAAATAAATTTGTAAGAATTTACGTTAAATATTTTTTAAAATTTACTGTTATAATAATTTTAACATGATTTTGCTTTTCTCCTACTTACTATTATTTGCTTAACTAACTTATTCACTTCCCACATCTTATCTCAAGCTTTTCATAAACATTTAATGATTGACTTTGGTTTTCCATAAAAAAAAAATATTAGTCCTATCTCTTTTGTGACAGCTACTATTTATCCTTGGTAAGAATGTAATCTTTCGTTCAAATAAAATTATAATGTCTAAAAACAACCTAGGAAAATCATTTTATTTTTTATTTATGATCTTCTCACTTAAATAAATTATTCAACATTTTCTTATACTCAGACAAATTTTAATTTTCCTTATTGAAATCTAGATGTAAATTTGTTAAAGCTGAAAAATTATATTTGAGATTTTACTAATCAGAACAATACTAAACAGTGCGCATGAAAAGCATGGTTTAGCTGCATGAGTTGCCATGGACAAGGTTTCCGACATGGCCAGCGCCTCCTCAATTTACTCGAAGCGTGTTCCACCATTCGGTCCTCCGACGCCGCCAAATGTCTCCATGCACTCTCCATCACAGTTGGTCCCATTCCAAAGCAATCCATTTTCGTTCACAACAACATCCTCTCATTATACACTTCCCTTGGTGAAGTGCTCCATGCACGCAAGATGTTCGATGCTTTGCCCCACAGAACAGTTGTCTCGTACAACACACTCATCACGGCTTATTGTCGACGTGGGGATGTAGATGATGCATGGAACCTTCTCTCCCACATGAGGGGGAATGGTTTTGCGCCTACCCAGTACACCCTCACAGGGCTGTTGTCGTGTGAGTTCTTGAATCTTTCTCAGGGTGCTCAGTTGCAAGCTTTGAGCATCAGGAATGGACTCTTTGGTGCTGATTCTTTCGTGGGGACTGCTTTATTGGGCTTGCTTGGGAGGCATGGATGTTGGGATGAAGTTTTTTCTGTCTTTGAATATATGCCCGAGAAGAGCTTGGTGACATGGAACTCCATGATATCCTTGCTGGGGCGTAATGGGTTTGTTGAAGAGTGTAAGGTTTTGTTTCATGATCTTGTGAGGACGGGGATGTCTTTGTCGGAAGGTTCTTTTGTTGCTGTGTTGTCTGGACTTGTTTATTCTGAGGAGGATTTGGAATATGGTGAACAGATACATGGGTTAATGGTCAAATGTGGGTTTGGTTATGAAATTACTGCATTTAATTCTCTTATCAGTGCGTATGTCAGGTGCAAAGCTATGCTCACAGTGGAAAGATTGTTTGAGCAGGTTCCTGTTCAGAATGTTGTGTCCTGGAATACTGTTATGGATGCATTGGTTACAAGTGAGAGATCTATGACGGCATTGGAGTTGTTTTTGAATATGGTAAGCAGAGGATTGATGCCAACTCAGGCCACGTTTGTTGCTGTTATTCAGTCCTGTAGTAGCTTGGGAATTCTAGTATTTGGAGAATCTGTCCATGCTAAGGTAATCAGGAGTGGTTTTGAGACTGATGTTATTGTGGGTACCGCATTGATAGACTTCTATGCCAAATGTGGTAAGTTTATTTCAGCTCATAAATGTTTTGATCAGATAGAAGAGAAAAATTTGGTTTCTTGGAATGCTTTGATAGTGGGTTACTCAAACATTTGCTCTTCCACAGCAATTCTATTGTTACAAGAAATGCTCCAATTGGGTTATTCCCCAAATGAGTTTTCTTTTTCTGCTGTTCTCAAGTCATCTTCATTGTCTAGCCTTCATCAGCTCCACGGTTTGATTATAAGAGCAGGGTACGAGAGTAATGAATACGTATTAAGCTCTCTTGTTTTGTCTTACACCAGAAATGGTCTCATAAATGAAGCACTTTCTTTTGTCGAAGAATTTGGGAACCCACTTCCTGTAGTCTCATCTAACATCATCGCTGGAATCTATAACAGAACTTGCCAGTACTATGAAGCAATAAAGCTACTTTCTTTGCTAGAAAAACCCGATGTTGTATCCTGGAACATTGTCATTTCAGCTTGGGCTCGGAGCAATGATTATGACAAGGTTTTTGCACTTTTCAAGCGTATGCATTCAGCTTGCATCCGTCCAGATAGTTACACATTTATGAGTGTGTTATCTGGGTGTACCAAACTTTGTCGTCTGGATTTGGGTAGTTCTCTACATGGACTTGTTATAAAGACTAATCTTGGTATTTTCGACACATTTTTGGGAAATGTACTAATTGACATGTATGGGAAGTGTGGAAGCATTGATAGCGCAGTGAAAGTTTTTGAAGAAATTATGCACAAAAATATCATTACATGGACAACTTTAATCACTGCACTTGGGTTGAATGGATATGCTTATGAGTCAGTAATGATATTCCGAAACATGGAAATGATGGGGTTGAAGCCTGATGCATTAGTACTCAGAGCAGTGCTTTCTTCTTGCAGATATGGTGGATTAGTGGAAGAAGCCATGGAAATTTTCAGGCAGATGGGAGCCAGAAATGGGATGCCTCTAGAACATGATCATTACCATATTATGGTTGACCTACTGGCAAAAAATGGAAAAATTAGGGAAGCTGAGAAAATCATTGCAAGCATGCCTTTCCCACCAAATGCCAATATATGGCGTAGCTTCCTTGAAGGCTACAGTATGCAATAACTTGCAAATTGACTTTAGCACAGTAAAACTTAATTAATCTTAGGAATGTACTGAACATATTTTGCTGTTTGGTTGTTCAACCTTTAAATCTAGACGCATGTGTTTGATTTTGCTTATTTTAAAGAAGAAATCTCCTTTCTACAGAATAGCTTTTTATAAAAAAGCATTATTTCCCGAAAAATGAACCACTCCAGACACGCAAGGGTTAACCCAAATGCAAGATAGGGACCATGATTAGGGAAACAATTAAAAGTTTCTCTGACGTGATCTTTTCTGTCCTTTTGTAGCCATGTAAAAGTAAATCCGTGCCATTTATCCTTTTTTTTGTGCATGTTGTGTGTATCCAAGCTTGTTTGTTCCTCATAACTCAAAATTCTAACTCATCGTATCAGGGACTTAGTTATGAGATTCTTATGTTCCTCTGGCGTCCATGTTGTTTCCTCTGGAATCTGGATATGGCTGTTTGCTATCAAATCATCTCAGTCATCACATAAAGATTCAGTCATTATTTTCTAAGAAGTTTGGTCGAGACAAGCGCACCACGGCCAAAATGGAAGAATCCTCTCAAACCAGCAATGGTAGTTGCTCGTGACAAGTGAGTGGGGATGAAGCCAACCTGCAAAACAGTACAACGCTCAAGTAAGGTGTTTCAGAAAAGTAATAATAGCAATGAGTGTTACATGCCTTGAAGATTGGGAGGGAAGGATTGGATGGAAAATCCATTTGCCAATTACAATTCCCATACTCGCCTGTTACTAGGTAACCATGCAATTGTATTAGGAGTGCTTTTTCAAAAGAGCTATAATATATAGACACTTCTATATATCATATATTCAATCAATACCTCCTATTTCTTTTTATCTATTTTTTTCATATTTCATCATATCAACTATTTTATTTATTATTCTTCTATCAATATGCTGTTGGAATGAGAAAAACTAGAATCGAAGTCCTGGAGAAAGTCTTCTAGAAAAAAATAGTTGGAAGGAAAACTTCACTAGAGGGAGCAATCAGGTTTTTCTTTAGAGATTATTCATTGATGAAGTTGGTGAATACTTCACAAGTAACAATTTCAGTGTCCTAAAAAAATATCTTTTTATTTTTCTTTCTTTTCTCTAATTGCATAATAGTTTAATGTTCACAAACTTTTTCTTCTTGAAAATGCTCCTGCCATGGAAGATGGTGTTTCCCGCAGGAAATGCCAGTTATACCGGCTTGTGATTGACACCTCGAGACCTTGGGCCTCGGTATAACAAGCTTCAGAGGCATTCTTCCTGAACCCCATGAGTTCTTCCTGCACCTCCATGCCGAAAGTGAAGGTACGAAAGTGCCCTTAGATAAAAGTATTTTAAACTCAATCCCTTCACCCCCATATGCCGTTATGGCGTCTTCCTGCAGCTCTTCCACTACACGGTGAAGCTGCACCTCTCCTTCCTGTTTCAGTTTTCATCGTTGTTTCATCATTGTTGAATCCACAAATATTATAAATGCTACAATCTGAAAAGGATTGTACTGTTCGGTAGTGTTATTTTTTATTTCAGATTAAACCTCTATAACCCAATCTGAAAATCATTCTGGATTCTGACACTCTGTTAGCCAAAAAAAATAATTTAAATATATACTTTTTATTTAATTTTCTACAAGGCTATTTCAGTCTTTTCCTTAGGGTCAATTTCGGAATTCAACGAAATATGGACGTGTAGGAAGAAGTCATGAAGGTGCAGGAAGAATGAGCCCAAGCTTCAATTAGGCAAGAACAAATAATCTTATTGGGCCTAAGTAGGCCTACACCAGTTCAGAACAATTTGCTCTTCCCGTTCACATCAATTTTTTAAAATTAAAATTCCAGTTCTGCCCTTGTCATTTTTATTAGGAGGGGTGTCTGTTGTGTTCTGGAAATATGTATTCCTGAAAGGGCTTAATTTTCACTTTAACAATGCTTTGACGGGCATAGAACGCTGAATCACATGGAAGAAAATCATAAGTGATGACCAAAAATAGAACTTTGTAAAGAGAAAATCTTGGTGCATTTAGTAACTGATTTCGCGTTAGTTATTATAAAGAAATACGTTTTTTTGTTACTTATTGCTCATGAGTCAACTATATTTAAGTCTCCTCGTGCTTGTTTACCTTACATGTGACAAGTCTATTTTAGAGAAAGAACATATATCACAACATATATGCTTCTTTTATTGTTCGGTTGCCGTTAATTCAGTTCGATACTATTAAACATTTAGGGTGTTTGACAACATCTTGTAAATTTTGCTCACTTTATTTCTAGCGGAATTTCCCTACAATGCCTTGAAACATTAGTGTTTGTGGAAAGGTCAAACCAAGCTAAATCTGATTTCTCTTTACTTCAGTTTTATCACTAATAACCATTTGATTTTTCAACTGTTTTCTTGATAACTGATTTATTTTCTCACATAATACTCATCTTATGACAGAAAAATGGTCAAAAGTGCTGTGTGGAAACAAAATATGCCTGTCATCGAATAAGCATATTCATGGGACTATAGTGGATATGCTGCCAGTAAAAAGTCACTGTTTCATCAGATGTCTCTTTCTGTATGTATGGACTATGATATGAAGTTTATGACCTCTACATATGATATGATATCTGTGATTTATTTGTGGCATAGCTAATTCCTCTTTGCTTTTCTTGCGGAGAGGTAGTTGTTTATCACCATATCAGTACTCTTCTGTCATGCAAGTTGATTTACCTAGAATAAACAAATGCTTTGCTTGATGACATTAAGAATGAATGGACTGGAGGAAGAAAAAGGAAGAAACCTAGTAATTATCAAATCATGCATGTCCATTTTTGATCCATCCTCATCCCCTTTACCTTTCCTTTTATTTTCCCTCTGTCTCAACTAATCAAGCAAATCATACACTTTAAGAGAAGTGTTAGCAGTATTCTTTTTCTGACATACTCTTTGTTTTTTTATTAAAATTTATCAAAAACCCTAAACTCATAATTTATGTTCTTTAAGATTTAATCAATTTTGTAGTTTTCAATAAATTTAAGTCAATTATAATGTGTCAGAGAGTGTATTGTTAAGAATTCTCTAATTTTAATATTTTCTTTAGTTTATTAAAAGCAATATTCATTTATCAGTTACTACCTATGAAGTAAAACTCATGGATAAAGTGACTGATTGTAACACTTGGAGAGCCCTGATGGTCATAAATTGTATTTTTATTGTGTATTGCAGCAAATGATATTTTGTAGCCATCTCTATACGTACTTGAGTTAATCCAATGTGCAAAAGAACAAAAACGAGTGTCTATAATGAGAAAAAAGTGAAAGTTGTTGATTCCTACGCAGAAAGGACCATGCAAAAGACGGTGATTAAAAATTAAAATAATCTGAGCCTACCCTTCAATTGTTTTATTGCCTAAATGGTTTTGCTTCTTTTTATCAACTTGTAGTAGTAGAGTTGGAATGTCAAGTTTGAAAGACAAAAAGTAATGAACTATCTGGGTTTTTTTTTTACATTCTGGTGTATTTTTTTACATTAATGCTTAAAATGGAAAAATAAATTATTTATTAAAATAGACAAATTTTATCAAGATTTTAAATTAATGAACCATTCTATCTAGGCATCATTTCAGAGGGTCAAATATAAGTAACATGCTAACTATTTCAATTAAAGACAAAGACATTAATTAAAATCGTTTCTTTATCTGCAATCATCTTTTAATTATTTGACATTTGTTATGTTTAACAATTAACAAAAAATTAATAATAATAATTACATAATAATAATAAACAAAACAAACAAAATTAAGACATACAAATTTATTTTAAATTAAAACAAAATAATATAATGATAACAATAATAAGAATAAGAATAATTTTAATTAAATTCATATGAATTAATTTAAATAATAATAATAATTTTAATTAAATTCATACTAATTTAATTTAAATGGTAATAATAGTTATTGAAATAATAATTATAATTAAATTCATACAAATAAAATTAAAATAATAATAGTAATATTTAGGGATAATAATATAATAATTATTTTCTAAGAAATAATAATAATAATAATATTCTAACAAATCTTATTAAAATAATAACAATAATAAAAATTATAATAATAATAATATAATAAGTTTTATAAATAAAGAAAAGAATATTTAGTAATATAATATTAATTATTAAGTGACAATAAGTAGATCAAGTTGCACTTGCATGTCACTACCATTAAAGTTTTCAATTATCAGGACGACAAAATGAATAGACACTTTAATCATTATAGTATTGTTAGAATAATACTATTATTATTATTATTTTTTAGAAAATAATTATTATATTATTATTATCATTATTATTCCTAAATATTATTATTATTATTATTTCAATTTATTGTATGGATTTAATTATAATTATTATTTCAATAATTATATTATCATTTAAATTAAATTTGTATGAATTTATTTAAAATTATTATTATTATTATTTAAATTAAATTCATATGAATTGAATTAAAATTATTCTTATTATTATAAATATCATTATATTATTTTTTTAATTTAAAATAAATTTGTATGTTTTAATTTTTTTGTTACGGTTTTGTTAATTATTATTATTATGTAATTATTATTATTATTAATTTTTTGTTAATTGTTAACAAACATAATGTCAAATAATTAAAAGATTATTACAGAGAGAAAACATTTTAATTAATATCTTTAATTGAATTCGTCAACATGTCACTTATAGTTTACTAGATACCTAAATGGATGAGTTTAATTTGAAATCCTATCTAATTAACAGAATTTGTTTATTTTAATAAATAATTTTTTTTCCAGATATTAATGTGAAGAAGTATACCAGAATGGAAAAAAAGCCACTATTTGGTTAGTGAATAAACGGAGAACAAGAAAACAAACAATTTAATAAAACTTTGTTATTTGATTCAGAAAAACAATTGAAAGTAAGAAGCAAAAGTCCTTCGTTCTACCTTTTCCCTTCTTTTGCCAATATTAAAAAAAAAAAAAATTTCCCTTCACTTTTGTCATGGTGGAAATATGCAAGGTAGACACTGTTTTCTTTCGTCGTGTACTTTTCCCATATTACGGTGCAATTTAATTTTCAAATATCTATAATCCTAGGAAAGGAATTATGAATTAAAAAACTGGGCAACTTCGGATAAAAGCTCGTTTGCATGTAAACGAAGCACTTACCCCACCTATTCTTATTCGCACTAAACAAATAATAACACCACAAGAATATTTAATTATTAATCTGCTTTAACCTTAGGGTTAATCTTTGAGGTAGATAAGGTCAATCACTGCTACCTTTTGCGGTCTTAAAATTGAAAATAGTAATGTTTAGTGAACCCTTTACCTCTTTGAAATATTCAACTTTATTTGCTGTGGAAGACAATTATTTATATTGTACACTAATACGTAGCAAATTTTCTATTTTGGTGCAATTTTATTTGGAAATTTTGAGAATGAGTAATTCTTTTTTTTTAATTACCACTCTGGGTAAATCGTGTCATGTCATAGCGATATCATTACAAAGAAATCATGTTACAGTGACACGATTTTGTTTAGCAGTCAGTGAAATCGTACTAATATAACATGATTTTAGTTTAACTAAATTACACTAAAATCGTACCACATCAGGACGATGTCAGTACATTTATAATTTCGCAAAATATTTGTGATTGGTGTACATAAGTGATGTATGTGTAATTTTTCAAATTGATAACACATAAATTAAAAGTTAAATGCGTCATTTTTCATTAAACTAAAAACATAAATAAATTAAAAGTTAAATGCGTCATTTTTCATTAAACTAAAAATATAAATAAATTAAAAGTTAGATGCGTCATTTTTCATTAAATTAAAACATAAGTTACATTTAAATATCATTGTCTATAGCGACAATTTGTTCTATTGTGACCTTCATTTCTACAATATGAACATTTCTTAGGCCTATTGGGAATTGGGTTATCCATTTCATTATGAATACGGTTTGTAGTTGGTCTTCCAGCTTTGCTTCTTCTCATGTGTGGATCAGGTATCATATATTGAACCCGTGTAAGGAGACCAATAGTCTTGGTTTTGAACTGGATGGAATTGAATTTCATAGGCCTTTAAAATGTTGTTGAGGCTGTAAAGGGGAGAAATGAATGTGGGTAACTGTAGATGAGGAAATGAACAAACAGTTATGACATGTGGACAAGGAAACTTCCGGGCTTGAAACTGTACGCAATTACACCACCATTTATTTAATTTGACTTTGTATGACAAAGGTCAGCAACGAAGTTGGAGAATGGGTATTTCCTTGACTTCAAACTATGAGTTCTGTCTGTCATAGCGCTGCACAATGCACATAGCTGATTTGTTATTCATTTTTGCATAGCTGTGCAGTAATGTCTTTCGTATATATAAGTAATCATTTTCATTTTTAAATATTCTAATAACTTTAACCACACCCATTACTCTAAATTTCTATCAATTTCCATAAATTCATGAGGTACTGATAAAAGGAAATGAAAAACTCTTTTAAAATAAATAATTAAGTATTAGTTTAAAAATATAGTTATATATATATGAGACTCTTTCAAAAATAAAAAAATAAATCTTTTGCATTTTATTAAGGCTTCCACGGGTTTATATAAATTGTACACTACATCACTTATATACACCAATCACAAATATTTTGCAGAATTATAAATGTATTGAAATCGTGCTGATATGACACGATTTTAGTGTAATTTAGTTGAACTGAAATTGTGCTGATGTAGCACAATTTCATTGTATTTTTTTTAATTGAAATCGTTTTACCTCAGCAAGATTTCAATTTAGAAAAAATCAGTAAAATTGTGTCATATCAGTATGATTTTAATTAACTCGTAAAATCGTGCCATGTTGGCACGATTTCACTAACTACTAAACAAAATCGTGTCATCGTGACACGATTTCTTCGTAATGATATCGCTATGACATGACATGATTTACCTAGGGTGGTAATTAAATTTTTTTTTACCCATTCTGGGAATTTCCAAACAAAATTGCACCAGAATGGGAAATTTTCCCTAATACGTCCTAGTGCTACTTTTTTTCACCTCTAATGCATTGCATTTTCAAATTATTGCAATGATGTGACTTTGTATAAGGTGGAATTTGAAAAGTGTGAATATTTCAAATTGTTTTCGAGGTTTGTTTTTAGCAATTGGATGACACTAATAAACATTTATACAATTAGAGATCAACATTAAGGAGTTACGAACAGATCGATTGGGATTGCTAGCCTAGATACAAGTCACACATCTTTGACTTAGAGTGCTTTATTGCTGATGAAATCTTCACTGAGGATGATGACAATGTAATATATACTCATAAATCAACTAATGAATCTATTCAGAAATATATTAATATCACATCATGCCTCAAAAATAAGATATCTAACTAGAGAAAATTTAAACTATTCACACACTTAAATATCAGTCATTATCCAGATTACATATGAAAAAGGTGTTCCATATCTTGACGAGATTACGATCGATTAAGTTATGGATTTTTTTAATTTTTATTGTTTTTTTGTTTTTGAGTTTTTCTCTTTTAAGTTCAATTTCATTTTTTCTTTTGTTTTTTAACATATATGTGGAATTCTCACATTTCAAAAATTCAATACATGTTTCCTTTTTTGTATTTCTCACTTTTGTCATGTCTTTCACAAATCTTTTTTCTCAGTATATGTTACTCATACTATGAAATTATATTATGCTAGCAAAGTGGATTAATCTTATTCTGTTCCACTGTCATCTACCTGTTCTTTTCGGTTTATCGTGTTTCTTATTTCTTTTTTTTTTATTTCGTCATTTTTATGCATCTTTCACAAATCTGTCTAGTCCTTTTTATCTTCACCTAAGATCTGTTCTAGCAACTCCTCAGTTAAGCAGTATGATTCGTGTTGTTGAACACGTCCCAAATTAATTAAGAAGCTAGATTTTACAATATAATTGACCTAGGTTATTCTTCCAAGAACTACTTGAACATTCCAACCACTAAAAATATAAAACAGTAGCACGGTGGGGGTTGGCAAATACGACACTTAAACAAAATAAATAACAAAAATGAAAAATTATTCAAGCAAAATAGAGAAGTTCACGTAATGAAAATCAACCTCGTCTCCCTTCGGTTTTCTCAAATCTCTCACTGGTTCCTAAACATTATCCAAATTACTTTCGTGGGTTAAACAGACCGGAATCCCTGCACTTATTTAACATCCCGAACACGCCACAATCGCGGAGCATTTTATCGAACACCTAGTGTACCAAACCAATGCAATCACATGGTGAGCAACATCATCGGTTCAACTTGATTCTGACTCGGGAACTCCACAATACATTCTAATCGGACTATATTCATTCATTTATAGATTCAATCCAGCCATTAAATTCAACAATCGATATAAAAAAAATGAGTAGGTAATTGTGAAAAGCCAATACAAAACACGAACCTAGGGATAAACGGAGATGGGAGAACCTCTAGGGACCGGATTGAGTAAAAACTTTAGCCACTCATGATGGAATGAACACGAACAATAGCCAAAGATAAAAATGCAGAAGCGAATCAACACGAAAAATAAAATTGCAAAATCAAAGAACGAGCCAAGAAGAAACAAGCAAGTCAAACTGTATTCAAAATCTGTCTAAAACCATTGTTAGCAACTGCCCTACACTACTCATTAAGTATTCATAATTATTTTTGACCTAAGGTAGCCCAAGCCCACCTGTACATTTCCCTAATAAACCCAAAATGCATAGTTTTGATCCCAACTCATTTCAGGGTGAAATGACTAAGTTGTGTACAAAATACGAAACATGCTCAAGTTATCTACAAAACGACATAAAGATAAAGTTAATCCGAGGTTTCTAGAAAAAATTATGGACAAAATACGAAACATGCTCAAGTTTGAAAATTTTATGAAAATTTCAATTAAGGACCAATAAGCCCAAATACAGTAAAATGGTCCAAAACTTGTCATTATTCTTATCAATATGCATTAGGAAAGTGTTAAAATAAATACATATCACAGTGTCAACTACCATTCTTAGAGCAGAGTTGTGGGGCATGTTTTGCTTTCTGAAAACAAATTTAATTTAGTTAGTGGAGAAATTATCAAACCTCCCCATGAAGATGTTATTTACAATGTCGAGGAACGGTGTAATGTCATTATTATATCGTAGATTACAAGAATTTGTCTACTCAAATTGCACAAAGCATGGTGTATATTGAAAACGTGAAGGATTTGTGGGAAGGCCTAATAGAGAGATTTTCAAAGAGCGGCCATTTTTGCATATCTTATTTTCCTCAAGAATTGAATTCCATCATACAAGGAGAAAGAGGTATCTCATATCATTATACCGATTCCAAGATTTTTGTGAGAAGAGTTAGAGTCCTGCAGGTATATTCCAACTTGTATTTGTAATGTCAAATGCACCTACAATCTTGTTAACACCTTTGTTAAATACAGGGAATCGAAGAGTATCATGTGCTTTTTGAAAGGAATAAGAGATGTTTATGAGAGTGTGAAACACAAATCCTCCTTATTGAACCTACCGAGTCTTAACAAAGTGCTTTCTCTTATTTTACAGTAAGTCATACAAGTGCAACAATTGTTGAACATTCTTCAAAATACTAAGAGCAAGGTCAATTTGATTAGTAATTCAGCAGGTGAGGTTTCTACTCAACCATCTTTTAAGAGTAAAAATTTTATACATTGCTGAATTTTAGACACAGGTGCAACTGATCATGTGACTTTTACTAAAGAATTATTTCCAAGTTTTTATTAGATCAAACCTATGTATAAATCTTCTGAATAATATGTATGTTACTACTTCTAATGCTGAATTTGTTCACTTTTCTTAGGATTTAGTTCTCCACAATGTTTTATACCTACCAAAATTTTCTTTAAATGTTATTTATGTTTAAAAACTCATATTGTCTTTAAATTATCAATTAGTATTCTCACACAATATTTGCCAGATTCAATGGAGGAGTTCATTGAAGATGATTGGTCAAGCTAACCTTCATAATGGATTGTATCACACATTTGCTCCTTCAAACTAGAATGCAGTTCTTTCAAATACAAGTACATCATGATGTGGATCATAAAGGAAAGGATGATGATCTATGGCATTTCAGACTTGGCCACCTGTTAAACAAGGTTCTAAAATATATTTGCAAAAGTTATAATGACATATATTTTGGAAAAAACAAAATATGTGATTCTTGTCATATTGCTAAGCAACGTAGACTTCCTTTTCCTTTAAGTATTACTTCAACTAATAATTTTTTTTTATCTCATTCATGTTAATATATGGGAGCCATTCAGCTTAGCTTCTATTTGATCATAATTTTTTTTCTTACCATTGTTGATGATCATACTAGGCACACCTGGATATACCTCATGAAAAATAAAAGTGAAACTATAAACCTTTTGTCTAATTTTGTTATCAATTTGATAAACATATTAAAACAATAAGGACTGATAATGCTCAAGAATTTGAATGAGAAGAGTTTTATAATAAGTTTGGCATCATACACCAAACAACTTGCATTGAAACACCTCAACAAAAATTCATAATTGAAAGGAAGCATCAACACATCTTAAACACAACTTGCTACATCATGCATGAATCTAGTCTTCCTATGATTTTTTGGTCATATGATGTCTATTTGATTAATAGGTTTCCTTTTCCTATTTTAGGAAACAAAAGATCTTGAGTGATTATATCAACATGTTCTTGATTTGCTAAATTTAAGGGTTTTTTGGATGCGTTTGTTTTGCTTCTACTATTGATAGCAACAGAAACAAACTTGATCCTAGAGCTAAGAAGTGTATTTTTCTTGGTTTTAAGTTTAGTACAAAAGGGTATGTTGTTATTAACATTAACACCAGAGGAATTTTTTGTTTCAAGGAATGTTATGTTTCATGAGCAAACTTTCATTAAAACTGATAATTTGTTTAGTAGAGTGTTTTCATATTGATATAAAAATTTCAATTTTGTGTACGAACCTATTTGTAACAATTATATTAAAACTATCTTCAATAATCATGTTAATAATAATGAAAGAATCGATGATGTTGAAAGATATGAAACTTAAAATTTAAGAAGATCTATTAGATTCAGAAAAAAAAAACTCCTTTTTAAAATGATTATCATGTTCAATTTGCTTCTTCTCAAGAGACTAATATTCACACAAAAAAAGGGTTGATATTCCATTAATTTTGCTATGTCTTATAAAAATTAATCTACTAAGAATTTGCAATATACTTTTGCTATTTCTTCTCAAATTGAACCTTATACTTATGAGGAAGTTATTACTTCTTCTAATTAAGTTAAGACCATGAAGAATGAAACTGATGCTTTTCAAAGAAATCAAACTTGGCAGGTCACCATTTTACCTCTTGGAAAAATTCCCATTGATTGTAAATAAGTTTATAAAATAAAGTATAAAGCTAATGGGGAGTTAGAGCGCTACAAAGCTCACCTTGTTACCAAAGGATACAATCAAATTAAGGTGTGGACTACCTTGATACTTATTCCCCTATTGCAAATCTTACCAATGGTATGTGTTCTTCTTGCTATTGCTACAAATAAAATTTGGTATTTAGAACAACTTGATTTATCAAGTTTAGCTGCAAACAATGCTTTTTTATATGGTGATCTAATTGAAGAAGTTTATATGGTTTCTCCTTAAGGAATAAAATCTACTCAGCCTAATCAAGTTTGTTGGTCAATGAAGTCTATATATGGCTTAAAACAAGCCAGTAGACAATGCTTCTCTAAACTCACTCAGTTTCTTAAAAGCAGGGTTGTGTTCAATCAAAATCTAATAACTCTTTATTTATTAAGAAAATTGGCTTTTCTACATTACTTCTATATGTTGATGATATCATTTTAACAAGAAATTATATGTCTAATATTAAGGTTGTCAAAGATTCTTTAAATCAAGCTTTTAGAATTAAGGACCTTAGACAGTTGCAGTATTTCTTAGGTCTTGAGATATCTAGATCACAGAACGGCATACCTGTTTGTCAAAGAAAATATTATCTTGATATTCTTTCAAATACAAGGATGATGGGTGCAAAGCCATCTTCTACACCCATTAAAAGGGATACCAAAATTCTATTGAATAAGATAATCATGATAATGATTTACAAGGTTATAGGAGGATGGTGGGACATCTCCTCGTCTTAACAAACTGGGTATATATTTTTTTGTTAAATTCCCTAGTTAGTTCTTGTAGTTACCAACCAAGCTACATAAACAAGTTGTTCGTAGAGTTTTATGGCATTTCAAAGGTTCTCCATCATAAGGTATTTTCTTCCCAATTATAATACTAATATTAAAATTAAAGCATTTAGTGATTATGATTGGGCTTCAAGTCTTAATACTCGACGATCCATCATTGTGTTCTATATTTTGGTCACTAATTTCAGTCACTATTTAACAAGTTTTTATTAGTGCTTGTGTAGAACAAAGAAACAAAGCATTGTCTTACATTCATCTTTTAAGGCTGAGTATAGGTATTTTGCTGCCATCACATGTGATCTTCAATGGATAAATTAACTTCTTGAACACTTTGGCATCACACATATCTCACCTGCAAGTTTATAATGTGATAGTCAAGTTGTCAGGCACAAAAAGCATTAACATTGATTGTCATGTGGTTCGTGAGAAATTGAAAAACAATCTTCTTCACCTTCTTCTAATACATTCTTTTGACCATGCAACTAATGCTTTTACAAAGCCTTTGGATTGAAGTACTTTCAATAGGCACGTCTCCAAGCTTGGAATTCTGAACATATACCTTTTAGCTTGAGGGAGTGTGTTATGTTATGGGCTTTTTAGTTTTGATTGTTTTTTATTTTTAGGATTTTTTGTTTAAACCCAATTCCATTTCTTTTCTTTTGTTTTTGTACATATATGTGTAATTTCCATATTTTAGAATAGGTTAGTCCAATACACTTTTTCCTTTATGTGCTTCTCTGTTTTGTCATGTCTTTCATAAATCTTTTTTGCTCGTCCTCTATTACCTATAGTATAAAATCGTATTATGAATAGAAAATATTCAAGAAGAAAGTATAAAAATAAAAATTAAAGTAAAATTTAAATCAAGGAAATATTAACTAAAAAAATACAATAACTATAAAGGAAGAATAATAAAAGAAGATAACAAAGGAACTTAAAGAAAATATTATAAGTATGTGATTTTTTTAGTTTAGTAAATTTTTGTTTAGTTATATGAAATAAACATTTTTTGGTTTAGTATTTTTAGAATTTAGAACATTGTTTGGTTCGTGGAAAAATCCTAATAGGTTACGTCATAGCTAATTAGATAAGGCTAAGACATTCTTGGACACAACTTATCCTAACCTAGGCTAGGAAACAAATAAATCTTGTATGACTTGAGTTCCAAAACTTGAAATACATAGATCTTTATATAGGTTTCCTCACTTCATGAAACCTCATTCTTTTGAAATCAAACAAAATTTTAAGAGTGTTTATCTCCATATAAGCTCTTTCAAGAGAGGTACCAACCTCTCTCTAGAATTATATCTTGAATGTTTTGCATTCAAAAGCTATTTTTCTTTGTACTTATTCTTGTTATGGTCAAGAGTCATGAAAACTAAAGAATATGAGTTTTGTACTCATTGATGTTATTTGATTTATGATATTCCATTATTTGTAGTTCCTTGTGTGTTTCCTTTGCACAAATTGTTTTCCTTGTTTTATTATTTTTGTAGTTCAATTCCAATTGTTTTATGTTATATGATTGAGATTTTGTTTGAGAACCAAGAATGAGTTTCATACCTATATATATGATTTGATCTAGAAGTTCTCGTGGTTCAAGGTTCCTTTTTTTTTATTCTAGGTGTTATTCATTAAGTAATATCCTTTAATCTTTAATCGTTATGGTTTACTTTGTTGTATAATTCCTTGGTTTAAATTAGGTTTTGATCCATTCATGTATTAATGTATTTTTGCTTGATTTCTATAATCTAATTAGTTGAATCATTTACTTAATTCATTCTAAGACAAGCTATAGAGAGAGATCCCTTTTTAAAGGTTGAAATTTGCTTGTGTTCCTAATTTGATATATACAATATTTCTATAGTCATTACCTAGACTACTTCACATTAAAATATCATTGATGGATACACTCAATTCCTTGGTTCAAATATGGGTTTTGATTCATTTTTGTATTCGTATATTTTTACTTTATTTTTATAATCTAATTGGTTGAATCCTTTACCTAGATCATTCTAAAACAACATATGGAGAGAGATCTTTTTCCAATGGTTGAAATTCATTTGTGTTTCTAGTAGGGTAGATCTAATATTTCTAAAAATCATTACCTATGCTACATCACATTAAAAGACCATTAGTGGATAAGCTCAATAAATATATTTGGTCTTTCCTTAATTGTGCTAGGTCATGTTGTTGGAGAAATTACCCAAGGGTTTCCAATTCAAAACCTTCATAAATTAACTCAAACACTTTCATAAAATCCCTTCAAAACGCTTTGACAAAGTGACTTAAACACTCTTACTAAAGCCTTTGTCATCAACATGATCCTCTCTAGTGTAATCGTATCTTGTAAAATGATCATCATCTTAGTTTTGGAGAGATACCTCTTCATGAGATACCTCTTCATCAACCTAAAGCTTAACATAACTTATGTCCTCATTGCCTAGCCTATACTCAAATGGAAAATAACATAGATAAGGCATTATGGGATGTCTATTGTAGGTTGTGGTCTCGAATTTCAAAGAAATATATCAATTTGATACAACCTGTACCTTGAAATATAAACATATCATAATAATAAAATATAAAGTAATATAATAATCACAATAATCATTACAAGGTCCGCAGGCTAAACAAAATTACATAAAGATACTACATTGAAAAGTATCATGCTCGCGAAGAACAATGATAAATATATGTCTAACTAAGTCATTATATGTGAAGACAAACACCTATCCTTATTAGTTATAGTGTTGTAAAATTGTATTTTTCCCTAAACAATTAGAAATGTAATATCAAAATTTATATTTATACAAAGGTTTTGAATCAAGAATTAGCAAAACAATTATCCAATTGAATTATTTATCTAAGTAACGAATGGACATACTGTTTTGTCACATTGTTAAGACATAAACGAGTTTTATAATAAGGCACATGTTTTAATCTATGTCATGTCCAAGACACTCATGTTTTGATTACAACAAATTATAACACGATTTGGTGTATTTAACTACTTGTTTTCATATGGAAAATTGATATTAGACACAATCTAATCTTAACATAAGACACATGATTATAAACTCATCATAATGACTTTGAACACTAAAGAAAAATTCAAGACACACATCTAGTTCAAACAAAGTCCTCAAACAATATGCTACAAAAACTCAATCACACTTCCTTAGTCTAACACTTAATATGGTCAAAGTTCTAAAGGCACGTCTTCATCAAATGAACACTTATGAATTGTAAGACGGAGAAATTTACATGTTATCTATTTGAATACCCAAAAGTCTCACATCAGAAAGAATTTACTTTGGTGCTTACTTTTTTTGTAGAGAAATATTCTTTGAAGAAATATTCTTTCAATCTAGATGATATCTTTCCTTATCTTGTATTATTTTTGTTGTTGTTTTACACCTATGTGGTGTATTTCTAGGTATTTGATTTTAAACATCTTATTATTCTTTTTGAATGGTGTTTTAAGAAGTGTGGTATGTTTTCTCGAATTAATTACCTAAGAGCTTTTGTAATTGAATAATTCAAGAAAATAGTGGAAAAATTCAACTTAAGTTACTTGGATTAAATTGAACATAGAATCAAATTAATATAAAAGTTTGTGTACCTCTGTTTTTGTCTTGATCATATTATCTTGAATTTTCTAATTTATTATACTTATTGTCATTGTTTATCTTACCATCTTGAACAAAGTTTTAAGAAGAAAAATCTTAAAAACAAGAAATATTTTCTTAAACCAATTCACCCCTAGTTGTGATTTTAGCATTATTTTTATTTAAAATATTATGATTTTTCTTTCCATATATCCATTAATATTGGTGGATCTTTACTTCGTCTAATGAGTATGTGACTCATATTGTACGGTCATTAAAGCTAGCGGACCTATCATTTCTTGCATAAGGACAATAAGATGAAGTTGTAAATCATGATACTAATATGGTAAGAGGTAATGGCATTGAAAGATGTGAATCAAAATCAATATAATACCAAATGTTTTTTTACTTTTATTTGTTATTTTAATGTTTTCAATAAATTTAAATTTTAAGCACTATTATATTAAAAAAATAAAAGAAACAAGTTATCACGGAAGCAATAAACATCATATATACCTTTCGTAATTTGGTTATAATAGGCATAACTTTCTAACAGTGATTAGTAAATATTAATGAATAGTCCATAAATAAAACATAGTCAAGTGAGTTCAAGTATTAAGTGTTTACATTGTTTATAAAGTAAATTATTTTGCTTCAATTTCATAGTTTTTAGATTTCAGCTTAAAAGTAACTTTCTAATTAACTACATTTAAAATTTAGTATCATGTGTTTATTTTTCACAAAATAAACTAATATAAAGTGAAGTATTTAAATTTTTATTGGATTAATGAAATTTTAGTTATTAAAATAAATAATTATATTAAAAAATGGTTGGATTAATTTTTATACCTTAAAGTTAGTGAGATTTGATTATTTTATGTATGATGATCATGTATGATTTGTTGTATAAATTGAGAAACTTTATTATACCCCATATTAGATACTTAAAGTACTGTTTTTAATTAGGAGAATAAAATGTAATAGACATCTATATGATAGAGTCACAATGTTAGAAACAATGAATAGGGAGAATAAAATCTAATAAAATTATGAATGATTTTGACCATTAAATCTGGGTCTTTCAAAAATTTTCGGTTATATATCTAAGTTTTTCTATTAATGAGATTTTTAATAGAAGTTCACATCAATTGTTAAATGAAATGTACACGTTTTTCACTCTTACATGACTTTTAAATGTAAGACACAATGAAATGAGACTTAAATGTATGGAAATGAATATTTGAATAATTCATCATTTCACGATGAAGTCCTCGTGTTAATTTTGAAAGTTTAAAAAATTATATATGTAAACTCGAAGTCTTTATCACTTTGTGTTTTCCCCGATATCATACAAACCATTGTGCTTTCAACTTGCTTAACATTTATATATACTACATATTAAATTAAACCCAACAATGAAAGTTTCCTAAACTTAGAATTTTGAGCAACAATAAGTCTTTACAATAAGGCATAATTAAATATTTTAATTTTATTTTGTGATGCTATTTTGAACAGAAATTATAGAGACGAACTTTATTAGTCAAAAGTTTATTACAAAATAATTTCATGAAACATTCATATAAAAAATTTAACATATTCTTCATTAAAGTTTAATTAATTTCCCTCAAACAAAACAAGTCCATCACAAATATTATTTTTCGCTTAAAGCGCTTGTGTATTATTTTAAAGCAAGTGTTCTCCAAATGACATAATTTTGCTAACATTTGTTTTTGTTCAAAGTGCATAAATAGTCTCTTAACATATAAGTTTGCTTTGATGGTTAATTTCCTACAGATAACTATTTGAATTAAACGTTAAATATTTTAAATTATTTTTTATGATGTGATTTATGATAGAGAGTTAACAATAGATGTTTCTTCATCACTAAAAAATGTGATAGACAGAAGTTTCAAAGAGAAAAAATTGTCACGAAATTCATCACTATAATTTGGAGGAGTATCTACGAGCATATAAAATGGTTTCATCATGGATTAGTTTCCGCCACTAAGTACAATTCTTTTTATCAATCACGAATAAAGGGTTAACATATCATTTCCAAGTGAACCACAAAAGTTTCAAGTCACACACAAAACAATAAACACTAGTATGAAAACAGTTACTTTAGCATTTTTTAAATTAGTTTTAGAATTGATTTGGGGGAGGACGTTACGTTTTACACTCATTATTAACCTATTTAAAAAAGTTAAAGTGATTTATTTATAACTAATCTTAAAAAAATACTTTTATAAACCAATTTTAGTTATATCCATAACGTTTATATTAAGTTCTATAGTGGGAAAGGAAGAAATTTTAAAGAAATAAGGAGTATTTGACCTAGAAAATGACATTTAAATACCTGTTTCAACAATGACTAACAATGACACCCTTCAACTTATAGAGATGTCGACAGTGACTAACAGTGATGGCAACATGCTTCACACAACCAGAATAATGATGGAAATGACAGAAAATTAAAAAAATAAAATGCAAAAGAGAAGGAAAAGACAAATAATTAAAGAGTAAAAAATGACACATTTTTATTTTATACTTTTAATTACATCCAATCCTAACTCATCGTTATTAAGTGTGTAACTGTATTTATTGTATACTTAAATGAAGTGTGTCAACTTATGCTAACATTGATAGTTATTTAACATTCTCCTATAAAAAAGTGCATGAAGAACCCCACAAAACTATGAAAAATTCTGATAATATTAATAACTTATTATAGTTAGAATGTGTCAAAACTAAAAAATAAAAATAAAAAAGACTCAGATTCTTGAATCCACAGTGAAATTTGAACACAAGTTTTTATAGAGCTAAACCCTCCAAATGGTCTTCTCAAAGGCTGCACCACTTGCATGCATGCATTTTTTCTTTAAGAAAAAGAAAGATTTACCCAAACAATTATTATTCATTTCTTATCATGAGATTATGACCCTTATGTCTTGGAGGGGATAGTCAAGCTTCTGAAGGAGGCCAAAGAGTTAATGATATATATATTGTCTACCATAGGTAAAACTTTTTCTATCATATAATATTTTGAAAAATTTATGGAGAACAAGGGAAGGCACATCGCTTTCTAGTGTAAAGTTTACTAGCTGCTCAAGAGCAACGGCAGTCAAATAATTTGAGACCTATTAAAGGACCTTTGAAAAGCTACTAGGGTTTGGTAAGAAAATTACTTTCAACCATCCTATAAAGACCTTCTCCTATCATACAGGATGGTCCATACCTTCATCAATTTTTAATCTAAATGGTTTACCTAAGTTCACTCCTACTACCCTCTTTCACTCTTTATAAAAAAGTTCTTTTCATTTTTATTTTTATACACTTTAAAAACCTGACATTGCTTTAAGAGTTAATCTTAAAAATTATTTTATTAAAAATTTAAGTATAAATTTGAGCTTATTTTACATAAATATGAGAAAGTTGAACATTATATCATAAAAGAAAACTCATAATATTTTAAGATTTTAAATTTGGTATGATGTCTTAATATCTTGAATAGTTTTACTTATAGACTTACTTATTTTTTTTATTGGATAAGAAGAAATAATATAAATAGAAAGCGTATGATATTTCAACTCATATATATAAACAAAACAAAAATCAAAACTTATTTATATATATTTTTCTCCCTTAATCAATTTAGATATCTCTTAAAAATTAAAAGATGAAAAAAGATATAAAGTTTTGAAAGATTGACTTGTTATTTATTTATAATAAAAAGATCTAATATATCAACATGTATAATCGAAACGCTGTGTTCAATAGCGGCTCAAGGTTTTAAGAGGCCTAAAGCGAATAAAAAAAATGAGGTCTTTTTTAAATTAATAAAATAATTAAAATTATAATATTTTTATCTAAAATTTATTTTTTGAGTTTTTTGTGATGCAAAATTACCTATTAAATTATCATAATTAATTTCATTTAAAAATCTTTTTCAATAGACAATAAAGCTAATTTGTTTAATCTTTGTCTTCACCTATATTTATATTATTATGTTTTTCATTCAAAGAAGACTCACCTGTATTTTCTAATTCATTTTTTTGTTTATTTTTATAAATTTATATTGTTATGTTTTTCATTCAAAGAAGACTCACCTGTATCTTCTAATTCTTTTTGTTTATTTTTATAAATTTATCTATGACTCCTTTTTTTGTTCAACAAAAAGTTCAACTCTTTTTTTTTTAAGTTTTGAATATTTAATTCAAATTTTCTAGTTGCTATATTTATATATTTTTATATAAAATAAGTCTAAGTTAAAAAGATAAAACCTGATTGTCAAGATAATAAACTTGATCATCAAGTCTCCTATTATCATATTATCTTTCCAGATCCTGTCTTTTGGTATGTTTTTAAATATAATTTGTACTTCTAAATTCTCTTCCTTGAATCTGCATAAATTATTTTAAAATTAATTAATCAATAATGAAAAATAAAAAAAATTGGATCAATTATCAATGTTATATTATCTTTACCTAATATTGATGCACTCAAAGGGAGCAAAAGTGAACACAAACTCTTCTTCAATCAATCTAATGCAGAAAGTCTCCAAGTAAAGACACGCCCATAAATGCACAGTATAGAATGATGAAATATGAAATGAAAGAAATTTGAAATTCTTTAATTTCAAATGAAGAAATAAAGAGACAAAGGAAGAAATGAGATAAATGAAGAAAGAAGGGAAGAACTGAAAGGAACAGATACAGAGGAAGAAAGGAGATAAGTGAAGAAAAAAGAAGGAGAAGTGAAAGAGTCCGACAATGACATATAAAGAGATGATGTCAATTAGTTAAAATATAGAGAAGAGATAAACTAGAAAGTTTTGATATGTAAGATTCCTTGTTCAACTTTTTTTTTCTTAAATATTATTAATTTATTATAAGAAAGTTTCAAATTAAATAATATTTATAGTATCAATATAAATTTAAAGTCATTAAATAATATTTATAGCACCAATGTAAACTCAGTTAAAATATTTAAATTTTTAATTAAAATTTTGTTAATATAATTTTAAAATTAAATATTTTTTATTTTATAATAATATATTAGTATTAAATTTTTTTGAGGCTTTGAGGGCTAAAGCGTATTAAATTTTTTTTAGGCATTGAGTGCTAAAGAGTATTAAATTGTTTTAGGCCTTTCAGGCCTTTGAGACTTAAAAATGTATTAAATTTTTTTGAGGCCTTTTAGACCTTGAGGCCTAAAGCGGTTGTTTTATCTATTGGGGCCTTGAGTCATCCCTGACTGTGTTGAATGAGAGGAAACTGCATGAATAAAATAAATTCCATAATTTAGAGCTATTCGGGTATGTAATATGCAATTTCTTTCTTATGATTAAAGTTTTAAACACTCTTTTTGACTTTTAAACCTTTATATTCTATAATGCTTTCACGTCTGCGATAGTAAAACCCATAAAGAAGGGAAATCAATAAAGAGCTTATAAGTGGTGCGTCGTCCACTCATAACTATTCTTGATGTGAAACCCAGTTTTGACTTCCAAGATATATACAAAACTCTCATATAATTTAGATTTTATAAAATTTTAAATCTAAATTTGAAAAGGGATTCGACTCAATTTTCTTAAATATATATATATATATATATATATATATATATATATATATATATATATATATATATATATATATATATATATATT
>Ga0099825_1002239_pt1 | contig 25620 bp, 16 predicted proteins | sample SiratroredBW_FD_76838 | JGI IMG/M metagenome (GOLD analysis project Ga0099825, IMG submission 76838) | Root nodule microbial communities of legume samples collected from California, USA - Siratro red BW | ecosystem: Host-associated > Plants > Roots > Nodule | place: USA: California | collected... | reverse complement strand
TATTGTTTCACTGCAGATAGCATCCAAAACTCGGAAATGTAACAAAAGTCAGATGCGGAACACATGCAAGATTGCACTAGTCACAGAGAGAAGACAGCCAATCCAATAGAGCAAGCAACCAGTTGGTAGGCCTTTTATGAAAACAACCAAGCTCAAGGTAAGAGTGTAAGATGAGGAAGTGGATTTTAGTCTTTTTTTTAAGCTATGCAACATCCAAAAGATAAAGATTCTTACAAGAGAATGGAAATACTTGAGGAGGTGATTCTTTTTACTAGCAAGTAAATACACATTGCTAGTCCTTTAGAGAAAGCACACTTCGACACCATTGAGTCTTGGGATGAAGAAGAAGAGAATGAGATTAAGACTTGTCCGAGACACTTAGATTAAATGAAGGAGGTTTGGAATCATATTACAAACATGGGTGAGCTAAATGGAAATTTACATGCTGATGATCCCAATATCAAATTAAAAGCTCTTTCATCCCATTTAAAGTACATGTTCTTGGGTGAACATAGAATTAAACCAGTCATTATTAGTAGCTCACTTTTTAAAGAGGAGGAGATGAGACTAATTTGGGTGTTGAGAGTGAAACAAGAAGTGATAGGTTGGGCATTATCTGATTTTAAAGGGATTAATCCTTCATACTGCATGCATAAAATCCATATGGAGCAGGACTATAAACCTATAGTTTAACTTCAAAACTGTTTGAATCCCACAATGAAGGAGGTTGTGAACAAGGAGGTGCAAAAGCTTCTTGAGGTAGGAATGATCTATCCTATCATCCACAACGAGAAGAATGAGTTCATAGCCACTAGCATAGTGACTGGATGGAGGATGAGCATTGATTATCGAAAGCTAAATCAAGCTACGGGAAAAGACCATTTTCATTACCTTTTATAGATCAAATGTTGGAGAGATTTGCTGGAAAAGCTTACTATTATTTTTTTGATGGGTATTTTGGGTACGATCAGATTGTGGTTGATCCAGAAGATTAAGAGAAGATTGCCTTTACTTGTCCTTTTGGTGTTTTTGCCAAAATGTAGTTTGGATTGTGTAATGCCCCAACTACTTTCTAGTGGTGTATGTTTGCTATATTTGTAAATTTGGTGCAAAATGTATTGAAGTTTTCATGGATGTTTTTTCAGCTTTTGGTTCTACTTTCAAATCTTGGAAATTTGGATATTGTACTGAAACGGTGTGTTGAGACTAATCTCGTGCTTAATTGGGAGAAATGTCATTTCATAGAAACTGAAGGCATTGTGTTAGGCTAAAGTGGATGTTATTGAAAATTTACCTCCACCAATGACCGCGAAAGGGATCTAGAGCTTCCTAGGGCATCCTGACTTTTATAGGAGGTTTATTAAGGATTTCTCCAAGATTGCAAAACCAGTAAGTACCTTGCTCAATAAGTATAGTCCTTCTAATTTTAATTGTTAATTTGATTTAAGATTTTAAAAGAAAAACTTATTTTTGGACATGTGATTTATGCTCCCGATTGGCAATATAATTTTGAATTGATGTATAATGCTAGTGATTATGCAATAGGAGTAGTTTGAGGGCACAAAAAGAATTTTTTTACGTGATACATTATACAAGTAAGGTCTTAAATGAAACTCTAGCTAATTACACTCCTACTGAAAAAGAGTTACTTGTTTTAGTGTTTGCATTGGAGAAATTTAGATCTTATCTAATAGGCTCTAAAGTCATTGTTTTGACTAATCTTGTTGTAGTTAAATATTTGTTGACTAAACCAGATTCTAAACCAAGATTGATAAGATGGGTACTTTTGTTGCAGGAATTTTATTTGGAAATAAAGGATAAAAAGGATTGTGAAAATAATGTGGTTGATCACTTGTCTATATTGGTGAATGATGAGGTGACTAAACATGAGGCAGAGGTGCTAGATGATTTTCTGAACAAAAGACTCTTATCAATTCAAGAAAGGTCATGATTTGTGGATGTAACTAACTTCAAAGTTGCTGAAGCCATTCCTGAATATTTTGATTGGTAGCAAAGGAGAAAGCTATTTAAAGAGGAAAATTAGTATGTTTGGGATAAACCTCATCCATTCAAAATTGGACCTGACAATTTTCTAAGGAGATGTGTGATAGAAAAAGGAGGTTGATAGTATGTTGTGACGTTGCCATAAATCGCCATATAGAGGTCGTTTTAATGGAGAGAGGACAACTGCTAAACTTTTCCAATCTAGGTTATTTTGGCCTACATTCTTTAAGCATGCACATGCATATCTGAAAAGATGTGATAGTTATCAAAGAATAGGGATATCTCCAGAAGACATGAAATGACATTGTAGAATGTTCAAGAGATTCAGATCTTTGACTGTTAGGGAAACGACTTCATGGAACCACTGCCTTCATCACACTCAAATGAATATATTATAGTGGCAGTTGAGTATGTTTCACAATGGGTTGAAGCAATTCCTACATAGATGGCTAATGTCAAAACAATCATTCAATTTCTGAAGAAAAGGTTTTTTCAAGCTTGGTACTTGCAAAATATTAATTGGTGATAGAGGTTCACACTTTTGCGATGTTCAGCTTACTAAGGTTCTAGAACATTGTGACGTTCACCATAAAGTTGCAACAATTTATCATCCCCAAACTAATGGGTATGCAGATGATAGAGGAGCCTTCATGATGCTTTGGCTCTTTGATCTCCAATTGAAGATGTAGAATTATTTAGAAGTTTTGCACCGAATGAATGTAGGTGAGAAGACTTATTGAACAAGATGAAGCAAATGTATGATAATGAATTGTCGTGAAGAAGTGGAAGACGCAACAGAGAAGAATAAGAACTTGCAGTGCAATTCCAATGGTTGGAAGATGAGTCATGTGAGGAAGATGAACCACAAGTGATATGAAGAAAGAAAGTGTTTGAGGCGGAAGTTTAACCGACAAGTGAAATAGATGATGAAGGAATTCTTGGTAAAGGTTGGGCCAACTACCAAGAGGTTCTTCGAGGTTTCTTTTGAGAAGAAAACTCAAAGGAAAGTTTGAACAATGAGCTGAAATTTAACATCATTTCATTACTTCAATCAAGCTTATTTTTACATGTAGCGAGCACTTTTATTTATAAGCCAACATGTCTCAAAAACTCTCAAATGAGAACATGACAAGTGACGACCTGTGAATAGAGAGGATCCTCTCCATTAGGAGACTTCCATGTGGCGAGGTAGCACGTGAAGCAAGCTTCCTCGATCCTAGGAGTCTGAACTCATCCAATGACAAGTTGCCATGTGGCAATCCTCTAAAATAAATGCTCTCAACAAGCTAAAATGCCTAGAGTTTGTATTTTTACAAAGAATTTATCAAAACTAATTTTTACAAATTTTACAATTCATTACAAAGGCTCAAAGTTGTCAGCATTTTGATGTGCCCTTATGCTTCTGACTCCTCTTGATCTCCTATGTATCTCGCCATGGATCTTGTAATTGGGCCTTGCATAGGACTTCTTCTATCATCCCCTCCCTCTTGAAGAGGATTTGTCCTCAAATTTGAATCATCTACCTCATCATCAAGACTACCTGCAAAAGGAATTAAATCAGTGACATTAAAGGTAGTATGCACTTCATACTCATCAGGCAGATCGAATTGGTAAGTATTATTATTGATCTTTTTGAGGATTTGGAAAGGTTCATCGCCATAAGGATTGAGTTTTGACTTTCTTTATTGTGGAAATCTATCTTTCCTCAAGTGAAGCCAAACCCAATCACCCTACATAAAAATCTATCTTTGTTGTTGTATTTTTTACTTAACCTTCTCATGTAATTTTCTCACAAAATAACCCTTGATGCCCCTTCTTTATGTATGTAATCTTGTGCATTGGGCAAAGGTAATAAACCCCTAGGTGTGAGAGGGTTAAATCCATATACAACCTCAAAAAGTGAAAGTTGAGTAATTTTGTGGACTACCCTATTGTAAGCAAACTCAATATGGGGTAGGTACTCATCCCAAGATTTGATGATGGAGGTGCTCCTAGGTGCTCTTAGCTTCATACGCAGACTTTAATGGTCAGAGTGAAGGAAGAAACCTTTTGCACGGTTCAAACAAGGCGAGAGCTCCTCTTAGAATGCGGAAGCAATGGGAAAGGAAAATTAACCGTGAAAGTAGAGGAAGCAAGGTGAAGCTACGGTGGCTTCTTGTGGAGATTGGTGGAAAGAGGATGTAGGAACTAGTAGAAGGAGGTGAGGCCAACCTGTAAAATAAGTTCAGGTTGAGTTCAAGAGAGGAGTGAATCGAGCTAAGGAAATTTTCTCAAACAATTATCAATTTTCTAAACTGGATGAAAAATTCATTATCAAAACTATTAAAAAGAAGGATTATATGGACTGTACATCAAATGTTCAAAATATTCAAGAGTAGAAACAATCAATTGTAATACTTCACAGTACTTAAAATAACAACAACACAGTTTACTGGAATTACAAAAATAATCAGATCACCACAGTACACCTATATGAATAGAAACTACAATAGACCATAATCAGAGAATAGATCAGATCAATCTTCAGAAAATCAATCAACAAAAATTTACTAAATACTGAAGCGGACCTAGGGGGTGTTGTAAATAGAAAGGGCGTGTCAGAAAGGAGTTTACTTATCCATGTAAAATGGGTCGTGAGTAATATAAACTCAATATATATATGCTCACTCTCAGCAGGCAACGATCATGTGAAGGATAAATAATCTATTAAGGTTCTCATAACCAATTCTCATAACGAAGAGGGAATTAAATATTTCAATTAACTAACATTCAAATACTGATTAACATACTTAAACGAATATCTGTTAAAGAAGGTAAGTAAAATATTAGAATATTGTTACAAAATTTTTGTATAGAATCAGTTGCTTTCTAAACAAATAAATAAATTGAACAAGCCTATATGAGAAAGGGGATTGAAACTTTTATTTCCCAGCATCTTCTTGATATAGTTCTATTGATGCTTCATTTTCAACCATAACTCTCTTTGTCATTTTTCTTTCCCTCATAGGTGGTGTGTTCTTCGGCTCATTCTTTTTTTTAATCCATTTTTAATTTTATTTTATTTTATTTTTTACTTTTGTTTTATTATTCTTGTGTTGCTTCTTACTTTACCAAATGCTTGTATCCTTTCCTAATTTCATTGTTACACCAACTTGGCTTCTTTCCTAATAGATTATGTTCTTTATCTCTTAACAAATTGATCTAGATCTTAACATATTAATTAATGTTTCTCGTTTCAAATATAAATAAATTTATTTGATTTAATAAAATAAAAAATTAAAACAAAAAGAATAATTTCTTTAAAATTAATTATTTAACATAACCTATGAATTAAAAAAATTGATCAAACCTTAATATTTTAAAATGATAAAAATTTTAAAATACTTAGACAAAATCTTACAGTTTCATAATAAAGAAGCATATTTTTTAATAAAAAATGATAACATTAGTGTTAAAATTTCACTATTTTCCTTAATTTAAGAATGAAACACCTTTTTCATGGACCTATAATGATTCTCATTACTTAACAAAGTCACAAAAAGTCTTCTCACATCAAACGACAACTCATTTTCCCAAAACACCCCAATGCCTGAATTCAGGTTCTCTTAACTTCCAACTTCACCTTAATGCTCACGGTTATCTTTTTCTTTTTTTAAGTCCAAAAATGTTTCTTTCTTTAAAATGGAAGGTTGTTAATTGATTAAGTAATTAAAATATATTATTAATCTATATTCAAGATAACATTTTAAATGCTTTATCATATTTAAAATAGAAATTTATAATTATGTACGTTACTAATTGAAAGTTATTTTAGCTAAAGTACACACAAATAAAAAAAATGTGAATGCTGTTTTACCAAATTATTTATGGAGTTGTTGCAATGTCTTCTACAGAATATTTTATTTCATTTTATGTGAAAAAAATAAAAAACACAAAATAAATAAGAATAAATATTATATAAATAAATTAGAAAATTAATATATATATATATATATATATATATATATTAATAGATCAGAGTATGATTTTTATAAGATAAAAAAAAGCAGTTTTCAGAACATGCCTAACTCTAGTTTTTGAAAATTAAGTATCAAACTCTTGCTAAAGACAGTAGAAAAAATTTAATAAAGTACGAGTACATGAGTATTGAATTAGAAAATTAATTAATTGTTGTAATTAATTTTTATTTATATGGTTTTACTCATAGGTTAAATATTTATTCATTCAATTATAACTAATTATTCTATAAGTATCCTAGGTCTTTGGATTTGCAAATAATGTTTAAGCATATATGAAAACCTTACAAAGACAAGTAATATTCTTAATGTTTAAGCATAATTAATCTATGATAAGAACAAGTGGTTTGGTCCATGATGCCTAACAGCAGGTTGGTGGGTTCGATCACAAAGTTTCCGTATTATAGTATAACTGTTTATTAGATTTTCTTTATTATAATTTAATAAATTAATTAGAGTTTGTTTTTGCTGTCAATAAAGGATGTTACAAAATTGTAGTACAAAATTTCGAATTATGCAATGGAATAATAGTTTTAGAATGTTGTGATAAATTTTGAGTTTAAGTTTTTTATAATGTTGTGATAAAATAGTATAATTTAGTCCCGTCACTCTATAAAGTTTGTGTTTAATTTTTTAAGATGTTATTAATTATTTTACATTTATAATGCTTTTTTAGTTGAGTTGTGTAGTATTTTTTATAATTTTATAAATTAATAGAAGGTTACGTAAAAAAAAATAACAGATAAGAAAGTAAATATTGTCATTGTAAAATTTGAGAATGATAAACAAATAAGATTTGTTAAAAGTCCGATAGTTTAAAAGAAAACAATGGAATAATATTTTAGAATGTTGTGTAAATTGACTTGAAATTGCGGAATCTTTGTTTAATCAAGCCGCTGAATATTGGAAACAAGCTATAACTCTTATCCCCGGTAATTATATTGCAGCACAGAATTGGTTGAAGATTATAGGGCGTTTTGAATAAGAACGTTCTTTTTCTTTTGTTATAAATTCTTGTTTGTTGTTCGTCCCTATCAATCACAATCAAATTCAAAAATCATTTATATAGGAACGAACAATCACAAAATTGAAATATATCTTTTCTAATTTTGTTCGATTTTGTCTAGTATTTCATAGAAATAAACGAGATGTGGATACAATAGAGAAAAAAAAAACAAAAGATGAGTTGTTGTTCAATTTGTGAAAAATAATCTAAAACAAGACTTGCATTATGAAACAGAAGAACTAATATATCTTTGATTTAAATAATTTTATTTTATGATATATTGTGACCATTTTTATAATTTTGTGGCTATTTAAATATACAATAAAATGATTTTTAATGCCCATAAATGGGGCGATTGAACAATGTTGCATTCTGAATTGGTTTGATGTAAAATTTAGGGAGCATCATACAATTTTTTAATGGATATCTTAAGTTATAATTCGTTTATTCAATAACTTGTATTTTTTTAATTATATAATCTATTCTTTTAATTATATATTACGGAAACATATGCTACACAAATACATATTTTTTGTCTTTAGGATGACAAAAATATTTATTTTACTATAAGTATTAAATTTATAAAAAATATTTATAAAAATAATTATAAAATAAATATTTTATTTTATTTTATTATAAATAATTTTTTATAATTAGTAATTAATTTAATTTAAAAACAATTATAAAAAATAAAAGATAAAACAATAACATAAATTATATTAATAAAAGTAAAATTAGCAGTTAATTATATCACTAAAAACAATTCCAATTACAATGTTTTATTGATAATTATACATGTAAAAAGACTTCCAACTTATCTAACAACAATATCATATATGTTTTATAGTAAAAATAAAATATAATATGTGACAATATCGGACAAAATTACAACCATTTAAAAATAAAAGGAAGAGATCATCCAGACTCAATTGACAAAAGACTTGAAGTTTATCTGACAATAATATCAAGCCGAACTCTAACAAAACAATAATTTTAAAATTTTCTTTAACCAACTTGATATTTTAGTTCATGACCGGAAACTACAAAAATATATTAACGATGATTAGCAAAAACATGATATTGGTCACAAAAAGCATGAGGTTGAATCACAAAATTGAGATTATGTCAATATTAAAAAATAATCTACCAAGCACCCCAAGCTGACAAACAAGTGCTAAAGAAAGAGAATCTAAATAATTTGACAAAAATCAAAACATAATTTTGATTAAGTGTTGAAAACCATCAAGCCAAGAACATAAATCAGGCATAGTTTATAAGATAAATTATTTTAACCAATAGATCATATTGTATTATCTTTTCTCATATATGATAAAGTGTATATAAAATAATATGAAACTTGCATAAAACATCAAATGTTATGGGTATAAATTAAGCTAACTTTCGATACACATATATAAACTAAACTAACATCGTATTAAATAAATATTTATGTATTTACCTTTTGTATAACCAACAGATCTGTTCAAGATAAAGGATAATATCAAGATCTCATAGAACATAAATTAATTTTTTTTTCTTTATCAACCTTTCAATAGAGCATCAATGATACCGAAATTGAGGTTATGAAGGACAAATATTGTTATGGTTCGGATTAAATAAATAATTAACAGTGACATAAGTAAAGGATCCAAACTTCTATTAATTAAATGATTATATTAGGTCACCAGATGATGCTGAGATTAGATGTTAGAAAATAAAATTCAACAATATTGGATGAGGAAGAGATTATTAAGTGAAAGTTTATTCATAGTCTAAGTATTAAATAATTTTTCTAATAATTTAGATGAAGAATCACTAATCTTTACAAAGATCATAAATGATACAATATGAAGTAGAACCTTAAACAAATTGAGTATACAAATAACTACTACGGCTAAACTATTACAAAAATCAATATAAATAATTTATCTGATGTAATATCGTTTAATTACTATTTAATTATTATAACTAATATTTATCATATATTTATCATGTGCAGTTTGAGATTGTTAGGCCAACATGATAGTTTTCGAATGTGCACAGTGTACACCGTTCCCAGCATCTTCGTTGGATGTGCGAAAGAGATGAAACATTTTGATGCTATGTGATGTCTTGAGTAGGAGTTTCAGGAGCAAGGTCAGTTCTGTCGTCAAGGAAGAAGTGGTTCATGCAGAACAAGTGGTTTGGTCAGTTTTGCATTTGGAAGGCTGACGATAGTTGGTGGGGTTCGACGACACCTTTTTGGAGGCTGGACTTTTCGGACAAGATTATAATATAACTGTTTATTAGATTTTTTTCACTATAATTTAATAAAGTAATCAGAGTTTGTTTCTACTGTTAGGGAAGGATCTATGTTACAAAATTGTAGTATAAAATTTTGAATTATGCAATGAAATAATAGTTTCAAAATATTGTGATAAATTTTTGAGTTTAAGTTTTTTAGAATATTGTGATAAAATAGTACAATTTAGTCCCATCATCCTAGTTCGTGTTTAATTTTTTAAGATGATGTTAATTATTTTACATTTATAGTGCTTCTTTAGTTGAGTTGAGTAGTTTTTTTATAAGTTTATAAATTAATCAAACGTTAGGTAAAAAAATAACAGATAAGAAAGTAAAGGAAGTGTAATTGTAAAATATGAGAATGATAAACAAATAAGATTTGTTAAAAATGTGATACTTTAAAAGAAAACAATGAAATAATATTTAGAATAGTGTGTATATTGACTTGTTTAAATACACAGTAGAATGATGTTTAATGCCCATAAATGGGGGGCGATGGTGCATTCTGAATATTCACTGCAGTCACAAAAACCAATATAAAATGTTATTAAATAGAAAAACAAGTTAATAAATAATATTTATGGGTTGGTTTGATGAAAAAGTTACGGGAGCATGTACAATTTTTCAATGAATATCTCAAGTTAATAAATAATATTTATGGGTTGGTTTGATGAAAAAGTTACGGGAGCATGTACAATTTTTCAATGAATATCTCAACTTATAATTTGTTTATTTAATAAGTAATTATTAGTATTGGTTTAATATAAAACTTACTGCCGACAATTTTTTAATGGATATTTTAATTTATAATTCGTTAAATCAATAACTTGTATAATGATAATATTTGCAATATATTATTGAGAATAAAAGGATTATATAAAAATGGTATATACTGACAACACACAAGAATTGAATAGTGAGTTTATTTTAATTTTTAAGAAAATATTTGAAAAGTCCTATTTACTTCAATTTTTAATTAGTTAATAATCTAATTAAAAAAGTCTTGTCGTATATTTTAATTTGAAAGAGTCTTGTCATATATTTGCATAATTATTAAATATTTTTAGATAAAAAATGTTATTAAATAAACAAAACAAGTTAATAGATGTAAAAATTATGGAAACATCGTACAATTTTTTAATGGATATTTTAATTTATAATTAGTTTATTCGATAACTTGTATAAAGATAATATTTGTAATATATTTTTTTAAAATTGAGAATAAAAGGATTATTTACTGACAACACAAAAGAATTGAATAGTGAGTTTATTTGATTTTATAAGAAAATATTTGAAAAGTCATATTTATTTTAGTTTTTAATTAGTTAATAATCTAATTAAATGAGTCTTGTGTATATTTGCACAATTATTAAATATTTTTAAATAAAAAATGTTATTAAATAAACAAAACAAGTTAAATAAGTAATTTATTAGGGTTGGGTTTGATGTAAAAAGCATGCGAGTATCTCATACAATCTTTTAACAGATATCTTAAGTTATAAAGGATATCTGAAGTTATAGTTCGTTTATTTCGCAACTGTCGAATTAAGAAAATATATATATATATATATATATATATTAAAAATTTTATTCATTAAATTTTGTTAATTTTGTTGATTTAATTTATTTAATTGTTGTTTAACATTTTATAATAAGAAAAAAAATATATGATAATATAAATATAAGTAAGATAATTTAGTGGTTCGCATCAAATATATTTTTAACAAAATAATGATGTTTATATTTAATGTCAATAGATTATTAGACAAATCAATATAAATAATTTTTTTCTATTAAAAAATATTAAATATTTATCATAACATATCTAATTATAGAAATTCATCTTATGCATTCTTAATAATGATTATAAGTTAAGTATGAAAATATTATATTTGTGACATAGCAATTAATTGGAAGATTTGGTTATTTATGTATAGGCATTCTGTCATACATATATCCGGTAGAAAATAATTAACATTACAATCAGATTGTTTATATTAGGAAATAATTGTTATAATTCTGTATAATTCTCCGCAATAGGTTGTATATATGAAAAACTTGTATCATTCACAAGGTAGGTCAAGAAACTATTTTCTATTATGGTATCAGAGCATGCCAAGCTGTGATACCTGACAAACAAAAAAGGACAAAGGAAGACCTGAGAAACCATGGCCGCAGAATCCTGAGAAGGAGACATAAAGAAGAATGACTCGCCATACAACCTTTACGAGAGTGATAACCCAAGAAACATAATAACACAAGTGCAATTGCATGGGGAGAATTATGGGAATGGACCAGGGCTGTGAAAATTTCATTTCGATCTTGAAGAAAGTGAGGATTCATTGACAGAACTCACACGAAACCATAAAACGATGCACCTAAACTTGAGGATTAGTGGACAGTCCAATCCGTGATTGTTTCATGGATTTTAAATACAATTGAGCTGAGCCTACGAACCACTGTGGTGTATGCGGAGAACGCGAAGACGCTATGGGAGGACATCATAGAACATTTCTTTATTGTGAATGAGCCCTAGAAACAATAATTGAAGGCAGATTTAACAAGGTGCGAACAAGAGGGTATGCCCATGGCTGCGTACTATGGGAAACTAAAGGTGCTTTGGGATGAACTCGCAAATTGTGATTAGATTCCCAAATGCACGTGTGGTGGATGCAAGTGTTCAGTTGGCTCACAACTTGAGAAGTGGAGGGAAGAAGAAAAGGTTCACCAATTTCTCATGGACTTGATGATGCTAGCTACGCTACTGTGAGGTCGAGTATCCTAGCAACAAATCCCTTTCCTTCGCTAAATCATGTGTACGCTATGTTAATACAAGAGGAGAGAATGAAGATGATTACCAAGTCACTGGATGAAAGGGGATTGGTTATGGGTCTTGCGACACAAGTAGGAAACAAGGCTAGAGGGAGAGGTGAATGTGTTGTGTGCTACAAATGCAGAAAAAAATAGGTATGACGTGAAAGAGTGTTTTCAAATAGTGGGTTACCCCGAGTGGTGGGGTGACCGACCAAGGCATGAAGGAAGAGGTGCTGGGAGAGGGTCTGGAAGGCAAGGTATGAGCAATCAAGGAACTCAGGCACGTGCACTGGAGCAAATGGCAGTCATGTGAACAACCTAAAAGAAAAGAATCTTGATATGACAGGTTTGACTAGTAAGCAGTGGAAGGTATTGGCGGATATAATCAACAAACTAAACTCAAATGGTTATGAGAAAATGACTAGTAAGAGAATTTGGGATTTGTGGATCGTTGATAGTGGTGCCACTAACCACATGATAGGTACCTTGGAAAATTTTTGTGAAAAAAATGACTATACCAGGGTGCCCAGTTGTATTACCAGACATTGAGCGTGTACTAGCTTGTGAGCAAGGAACTATAGTTTTTGAAGGAGGACTTGAATTGAAAAATGTTCTTTATGTGACAAAAATTAAAATGCAATTTACTTTCTGTTCCACAATTAACTAATGAAGAAAATTGTGTTGTACAATTCACTATAAACTGTGTATTTTGCAGAACCGCACCTCGATGAAGCTGATTGAAACGGGTGAACGGAAGGATGAGCTCTATTGGTATCGTGGGGTGCACAAGACTCAACTTGGTTAAAGAAGCTTAAGGCTCATATAGTAATGCACCATTCATCTTTCATTCGATTGTGGCATAAGGGTGACTTTGTAACCATTTATGGGGATGAATTTAAAGGCCCTAAAGAAGCACAGTTCCATCACATAAAAAGGATGATGTATATAGATTCACTAGCTGAAACTTTCACAATTAAATTGCGACACAAAAATACAAAAGAAGAATCAAACCTACCTCTGTGCATTAACCAGTTTCTTTATTCCCAACAAATGGAACCTGAATTAGCAATTTTACTCCACACATATGCTACAATTTTTGAAGTTCCCTTAAGATTGCCACAAAAAAGAATCCATGATCATTGAATTCCCTTAGTGGTAGGCGCACAACCAGTTAAAGCCCGACCTTATCGTTATCCTCATTTTCAAAAAGAACAAATAGAAGTCATGATGCAACAAATTCTTGAAGAAGGAATCATACAACCAAGTAAGAGCCATTTTTCATTTCCAATATTACTAGTTAAAAGAAAGATGGGTTGGAGATTTTGTACGGATTATATAGCATTGAACAAGATCACAATAAAAAACATAACTTTTTACAGTTGATGAGTTACTTGATGAATTATTTGGTGCCACAATTTTCTCAAAGCTTAACTTAAGATTGAGTTACCACCAAATTTTAGTTAAGCTTGAAGATCGAGAGAAAACAACTTTTAGAACCCATCAAAGGCACTATGAATGGTTGGTTATGCCCTTTGGATTAACAAACGCCCCTGCCACATTTCAAGGATTGATGAATGATGTTTTTAGACCCTACTTAAGAAGATTTGTATTAGTTTTCTTTGATGATATTCTAGTATATAGCCGTCTTGGAAGGCTCATTTTGGTCATTTAGAAATTGTGCTACAAGTGCTGCAGAAGGAGAATCTTTGTGCCAAATACTCAAAATGTCAGTTTGGTGTTCATGAGATTGATTATTTAGGACATACAATTTCAGCTGGTGGAGTTCACATGGAAAAAGAAAAAGCTAGAGCAGTGATTGAGTGACAATCACCTAAGAATTTGAAACAGTTGCGGGGATTCTTAAGCCTTACTGGTTATTATCGGAGGTTCATAAAAGGATATGCATCTATTGCAGCACCTTTAACTGAATTACTTAAAAAGGATGTTTTCTTGTGGGATAAGACAACAGAGGAACCCTTCCAAAAGTTGAAGAGAGCTATAACTGAGGAACCAGTTTTGGCTTTGCCAAACTTTGAAGTACCTTTTGACATTGAGACTCATAGCATTGGGATAGGTGCAGTTTTGAGTCAAGGAAAACACCCCATTGCTTATTTTTCTAAGAAAATATCTCCAATTATATACCATAACAAAAGCAATTGCAAAATTTTGGCATTATCTCTTGGGCAAGAGATTTATAATAAGAATAGACCAACAAAGTTTAAAAGCATTACTGAAAAAGAGCTTAACCACCCCAGAACAACAAAAATGGTTGCATAAATTTTTTGGATGACTTCGAAATCCAACACAACCCAAGGGTACAAAATGTTGTTGTTGATGCTTTATCAAGGTGTTTTTATAGAGCCTGGTCAAATCCTACCTTGGATTGGCTTCAACTATTGAAAGAGATATAACTAAGGATGACATATTGCACCAAACTTTCCTTAAATGTATGAACAAGGAGCAGGTTGATGCCAACTATACCTACATCAATGGAATTCTGTGGTGGAAAACAAGAGTTGTAGTTCTATTCCTTTAATTTTGAAAGAATATCATGACAACTTGATAGGAGGTCATTTAGACATTGCAAAGACAATAGAAATAATTTGTTCAACATTCTATTGGCTAAACATGTAGAAATAGATTAAGGAGTATGTATCAAATTGCAACATATGTCAACAAGGCAAGGTTGAAGCATGACTCCCTACATGACTATTATAGCCACTTCCTATACCTTCTCAAATATGGGAAGAAATTTGCATGGACTTCATTACTTCTTTGCCTCTATCACACGGGTTCTCAGTAATTATAGTGATAATTGATAGACTATCAAAGTTTGCCCATTTTATTCCCCTTAAAGCATGATTTTAACAGCAAACAAAGTTGCTGGAAATTTTGTCTCACATGTGCTTAAATTACATGGGTTTCCCAAACGAATTATCTCTGATTGGGACAAAATATTCATCAGTAAATTTTGGCAACGACTTTTCAAGTCACAAGGCACCACTCTATCTATGAGCTCAAGCTACCACCCCTAAACCAATGGCCAAAGTGAAGTTCTTAATAAAACACTTGAGATGTACCTAAGATGCTATTACTTTGACAATCCCAAAAATTGGGTCTCAATGCTTTCATGGGCTCAATACTGGTATAATACAACCTTCCATACTAGCATCAAGATGTCCCCATATGAGGCACCTTATGACAGGGATCCACTAGAATTGGTGAAGTATGAATTGGTTTCCCAAGATGAACAAAATTTGCAGCAAATGTTGATAGCACGAGATCAACTACTGGAGCAACTCAATGTCAATATGAATAGAGCTCAACAATATATGAAGTTATTTGTTAATAAGCATAGAAGAGTAGCTGAGCTAGAGGAAAAAGAATTAGTTTTAGTCAAACTACAACCCTATGGACAACATTCTGTGGCATTGAGAAAGAATCACAAACTTGGCATGCGATATTTTGACCCTTTTCCAATTATAAAAAACTAAGCCCGATGACTTATAAATAATAATTACCAGAAGAAGCTAAGATACATAATGTGTTTCACACTTCCCTATTAAAGAAATTCAAGGGAGATCAGTCACAAAAATATCTTCCCATGCCTTTAAGAACTACAGAATTTGGTCCACTAGTGAACCCGACAAAAATAGTGGCAAACAAAACTATCTTACAAGGGAACCAAGAATAATATCAGGTACAAGTGCAGTGGGGTGAAGAGCAAGATGCTCCAACTACATGGGAACCATCAGAGGAGTTTGATGCGGCATATAAGAATAACCTTGGGGACTAGATTGAAGTTGATGGAGTGGATAATGTCATGAGCAAGGGTGGGGAAGAATTGGGACAACACACCTGGAGGAGGAAAATCGTGCTACTGTTCACCTTCCTCTTGAAACTGCTTCCTTCCTTCGTCTCTCTCTTTCGTTGATTTCTCTCTTTCCAAATCCATAGGTTGTTACACATCACAGAACCGCAACACCATGGTCCTCACAACTTGCATGTTATTTTCTTTTCTTTACGTTAGACAAATTGTATTATGCTACTACTGTTTACTGTTCCATTTTATCAAAATAATACATGTTCACGTCTAAGGGATTGTTATATCCTTACACACCACTTGTGACCTAACTCTCAAGATAAGAAATCCCAAGAGAGTCTCTACTTTGCTTTCATGAATCCAGATGTATTATGAAGATATAAGCTATGAAGCATCACTCTTGGATAAGCAAAGGAGAAACATCTCTTATAAAATTATTTAAAATATATTAATTTTAATTGATTTATATAATTTAAAAAATTATTTATTTATTTTACTTTATATTATCTTAAAAAATGTGTACACATATGCACACATGCATTTTCACTATTAATTTATAGTGCAAATAATTTTTAAATTTTATAATAATTTACTATGAAAAAATTAATAATATTTCTTTCACTTTTTACAAAATTTTAATAATATTTTCTTACTTTTATAAATCTAATAATATTTTTTTTAATTTTACTTATTTTAAAATATTAATAAAAATATTTATACTAAGATTTAATTTAATTATTCAATTTAGGTTTGTCTTTCAAATTGTAAAAAATAATTTTCTACATGTGTCCGTTACCCCTTCATAATCGATTAATATATGGTAGATGGAGAGTTCAAAACTAAAAAAAGAAAAAAAAAATGTCAGGAAGTTCTTTCACAAACCACCAAAACCTTATAAGTGATATACATATCTATTTCTATGCATGTCAAAGATGAATTGATATCTTGACATTGAAGAAAGATCTCATACTTGTTAAATATGAATGTTATATTGGTAATCGGAAAAAGATCTCAGGCTTGTTAAATATGAATGTTGTATTATGTAGGATGTTTTATAGATATAATATTTACAAAATTTAGGACAAAAAAGTGAAACACATTGGTTATTCTTCTAAAAGAATAGAAGAAAAAGTAACTGAAAGATATAATGAATAAAGATGGTAAATATCAGGCTTCAAAAATTATGTAAATAGAAATTGATATTTTTAGGATAATCTGTTTAAACCAACAATACATGTAAGTGAAGTTAATTATAATAGTTAATGGACTGATTTAGTACTTTTTATTTTGCGTTTTAATAAGTTTCTTTAGGAGAATAAGAAATCTAATCTAATTTTTCTTCTCATTTTGTCACCTCAATCGCTGTCACACTTGAGTTCTTTTGTCATTTGTGTTGTCATGACATTCTTGTCATTAATGTTCTTCTTAACATAAATCTATCAGTGCATCATTTTCAACTTTATCTCTCTTTGTCATTTTTTTTCCTCATAAGTGGCATGTTCTTCCTACCATTATTTTTTTAAATTCATTTTTAATTTTCTTTTACTTTGTTTTATTTTTCTTGCATTGCTTCTCACTTTGTGGAATGTTTGTATCATCTTCTAACTCTATTATTATACCAACTTGATTTTTTTTTACTAATGAATTATGTTCTTCATCTCCTAACAAGTTGGTTCAGATCTTAAATGTACCCTAAAGTCTATATCATTTAGTATTTTTTGTTTCGAATATAAATAAATTTATTTGATTTGATAAAATGAAAAATTAAAACAAAAGAAATAATTCCTTCAAATTAAATATTTAACATAACATATCAATTGGGAAAATTGATCAAACTTTAAGATTTTAAAATTGATGAAAATTTTGAAATACTCAAACAAAATCTTACAGTTTAATAACAAAGAACCATATTTTTTAATAAAAAAATATAACATTAGTGTTAAAATTTCACTATTTCACTATGGAGTGGATGCAATGTCTTCTTCCGAACTGACACTTGTGTCTCTTGCTATGTCCCTATTATTTTTAAGAATGTAATTATAACTATATATCATAGAATTTTCTTATTTTGTTCATGTAAATAATTATATTCTAAAATCAGAATATGTATTTCTATTAGTGCAATGCATTATTATTATAATGAAGGGGAAGTTTTGAATTGTGTGTAGTGGTGGTCACCTAGAAAATGACTTTGGTAAGAAAGAATGAATGTAGTGTGTGATCTAAAAGGAAAAAGTGGGAGAGACATGTGTTGTATTATTGTGAACTATAATGGAAAATTACAATAGACAAACAACTTTGTGTAATATATCTTATTCTTAAAATATATATATTATTTATAAATTTTTGTCATTTATTTTAATAAATAATTATTTAAAAATATATATCTGGTATTGTGGTCTAGCTTGACTAAATTGTTATTTAATAAAATATTAGAATTTTCTTAATAATGTAACACTTAATTTAAATTTATATACTTTATGTTTGCTTTTATTATAATTAAAAAGATAAGAAAAATTACAAAAATAAACCATATATTTCATTGTCATATTCTTATTTCTGTAAAAATATATTTATTTGACATTATATATATATATATATATGCGTGTTATTCATAACTAAAATTAGAGAATATATAGAACATTTTTTTAAACATTAAAAATAATTACAAAATAATCTAAACTTAGATCAAATTTTTATTCATATAGTCTATGTATAATATAGGTGCATTTTTCTCACCATAGATATTACTTTATACTTATAATGGTTATATATTGTTCTAACTTTAGTTTTTTTTATATGTCTTTTGTTTTCACTCTTATTTGATGATATTTTGACTTTAAATATATCTTAGATAATCCAAAAATTATTTTTAATTGGTCCATCAAGTAACATATTTAGGAAAGAGAGGGTATTTATTTCTTATAATGAACTTATTTAAGTACATAGTCTATACAAACCTAAAATTTATATCTTTCTTTTTAACTAATAAAATAGAAACTTTAAGGATAACATCTTATCAGGTGCTATTGAAATTGGTCCCATTACATGCATAAAATTAATTAGAAGTATCATTAGGGAAAGATTTTAGGAAGATTTTGAACAATTGCTATCTTTTCATATAAGATAACAACAAATATACTTGAACTTCATTTTCGAAAGACTTATTGAATTAGTAGAGGGAATCAAAAGATTATTAAAATTATAGAATATTTTAAGCTTTTATGAGGATGACTTGATTTACGTAAAATCATATTGATAAAGATAAACAAATCAAATTTTTAAGAAATTTTCTTCTTATGATGAACAAAAGACAATCTAAACATACATTATTGGCAATCACATATTTATTTGTGGGTGCTGAAATAATTAAGCTAACTATTAAAAAAATTTGATAATTCAAGGTGTTGAACACACTTATTAAATATAAAAGAATAGTTACACATGAATCATTCAATATATTTAAACTTTTACATTTAATTAAACATATACCTTGAATTAGATAATAATATAAACTTCCCTAGTTATAATAGTCTTCTTTTAGATGAAAAAAAGTTACAATATCACTACTGTACCTTTTTGAATTTAAGCTTAAGTCCATCTTCAATTTGTATACACTTTATTATCTCATTTAAATGATAAAAGAAAGAAAAGTAATTTCTTTAACTCTTTAAACCCAATAGTATATTTTCTTAAGTTATTTCATTGTTTTAATTGCATAAACTCTATCCATTTTGCTATTCTCATTAGGAAAATATTTTACTAAAATTTTACTTAAAATAATAGGTCTTTAGTTGTAAATAATATTCCATAATATCTGAAAACCCCACAAAGACGAGTAATACAACAGATGAATTCAAGTTTCACTTTATAAAATCAGTGAATTAAATTTAATATATATATATATATATATATATATATATAATATTTTATTTCATGATCCAGAACAAAAGTAGACTTTATCATTATAATAAATAACATGAAAAATTAACTAACCATGTAATACTTTATATAACATTTATCTTAATAGTTATGTTTTTAAAACAAAAATGGCATTTGCACCGTCACACATCCCTATTGTATCCATTTGATCTTCTTAACTAGAGTAATACAAATTATTGATGATCAAAAGTGATAGCTTCTGTAACTTCATTTATTTCGCAATCATGTCTCGGTTATTTTTTTCCTTAAATGTGTACTACATGCCTCCCAACTGTACTTCAGTCAATCTTACACAGGATATGCCAAACTTTTTGAAGCATATTGTACCATGGGTCGACAACAATTCCAGATGAGTCTGAATACGAAAAGATGCTTGTAAAGCCTTTCGAGTATACAAGACAAGCCAACTGAGGTCACTTAAAAGAATGACACCGAAAATAAGATTAACAAGGTTAACAAGGTTAACCAGCAGGTTTAAACCACTAATGATGCTTATTGAAATGGACTCAACAAAAGGCTCAATGAACAGTGAGTTGGCCCATCATTATTCCTATAAATAGGACGACAACCCTATTAGTATGAGTTCTGTATATATCTCTTCTCACTTGTATTGGGACTAACTTGATAGTCGGAGTGTCTCGTAGGTATCTTTCCCCTCAGATCAAGAAGATGGAGACGTTCTACTTGACATTGAGATCACAGAAGACAATCTAAGTAAGCAAACCGAATTGGAAAAGATGATTCATCCAAAAGAGGTTTTCAAATCAGAACAAAGAGTTTTTCAAATTCTCTTACTCTAACTTAATGTTTCTATCCGAAACACATATTATAAATTAATTTTGAACTAAAAATCACACCACCAAAGTGCAAACTAATTTCCCCCGAATATTCTCCACAAAATTCTTTATTTTCCATTATTGCATTTCTCTTTTCCCCTTTCTTTAAAACCAACACTGTTCTCGCCCTACTCATCTCAAAATCCAATTCACAAAATTCTTCCTTTTCCTCTCTCAATCTCACCAAATGCAAATGTCCAGTTTCCCAAGAAAGAAGCGAGTCACTGACCCTTTGAGGAACAGGCCCGAGCCCGTCTCGTCGACGCCGATCACTGGAAATTTAACTCTGATACCTAATGTTATGACGACAACAACTCTGTCTCCCTATCTTATCTTGTCCACCATTTCCTCGAAAGAGACATTGATAAGGATAGCGACTAGGACTCTGTGCTCAATGACTGTGACCGAGTCAACTCAAACAAAGACTTGCCCAGTCTGGTGAGTGACTCAGCCTGTGTGGCAATCTCGCTTTCTAACAACGAGACCCTTACCGGAACTTACTTATCATGTATGTCTCTGAGGCAGTGGAGAAGTTCGCATTTTTAAGAGAGAAAAAGCGCCATGCTCTTCCGACAGAAAGTTGCAACATTTCTCTGGAAAAGGTGGCACAAAGCGGCGGTGTGCGAGACCAAGCAGGACACTTCCGCTAGAGCCATGAGTTTATGGATGTGGTCCACTCAAAAGCTGTCACGTGACGATACTTCGTGGACCTTGACTTCCATACACAGTTTGAAATTCCTCAGCCAACGCGACAGTTCTGGGATGTGCAGAGGAGCTGAAACGTACAGTTTCAAAGCTGTGTGATGCCTTGAGTCTGAGTTTCAGGACCAAGGGTCTTTCAGTTCCGCCGTGGAGGAGGAACTGATTCATGCAGAACAAGTGGTTTGGTGCGTGTCGCCGAAACGTAGACCCGATTCACAGCCGAAACGCAGACCAGGTTCGGATGGCTGTGAACCGCGATAGTTGCAGGTTAGTTCGAATGTCTGTGAACTGCGATAGTTGTAGGTTGGTGGGGTTTGACAACACCGTTGCAGAAGCTGGACGTGTCAGACAAGATGATCGAAGTAGAATTGTTTATTAGATTTTTCTTATTATAATTTAATAAATTAATCTGAGTTAGTTTTGTTGTGCTTTTAGGGAAGATCTATTGTTAAATTGTACTGTAAAATTTTGACTTTAAAATATTACAAAGTTATGTTAAAATACTACAATTTAGTATTAAGAAAATGATATTTTGATATTACTTTTCATTTATATTCCTATTTGACACTGCATTTTATTAATAAAATATCATATATAAATAAAATAATCATATATATTAGTGTTAAATGGTGGCAAAGATGAATAGTGGTGTCAAAATATCACCATCCTTTAAAACCATCAGTCTAAAAAGTTTGAATTTTAATTTTTTAAAATGACGCTAATTATTTTGCATTTATAGTGCTTTTTTAATTGAATTCTGAAGTTCTTTTATTCTTTTATAAATTAATCAGAAGTTATGTAAAAAAATAAAATATTTTAATATAATGAAAAGAAAATAATGAAATAATATTTTAGAATGTGGTGATAAATTGACTTTTGAAAAAAAAAATAAAGTTGTTGTACTCTCCCGTCTATTTTTTTGTTTAGTTTGTAAAAAAGAAAAAATACTCGCTTTAACTTAATTAATTTTATTTTTTTATAATATATATGAACATTTTGATAATTTATGTGAATATTTAAATATATAATAAAATGGTATTTAATGTTCTACAATGCAGCAAATGAACAATGTTGCACTGTGATTATTCACCGGGTCAGGAAGAACGAATATTATACGTGGGGACAGTAGGTTTTCGTTGGACCTGCAAGAAGAGTCTTGTCTTAACAAACAAAACAAGTTAACGAGAAATTATGCTGTTTTGATATAAAATGTTCTAGAGTATCGTACAACTTTTAAATAATACCTTAAGTGATAATTCGTTTATTCAATAACTTGATACAGATAATATTTGTAATATATTTTTAAAAATTAAGAATAGAAAAATTTATACCTACAACACAAAAGAATATAACTGTAAGTTTATTTTATATCATAAAATTTATTCAAAAAATCATATTTATTTTAATTTTTAATTAGTTAATAATCTATATTTTTAATTACATATTAGTAGAAACATGTGTCTACACAAATATGTATTATTATTTTTCTTTAGGATCACAAAAATAAAAACATAATTTTATTATAATTATTAATAAAAAAATTATTAAATTTATAAATTATATTTATAAAATATATTTATAAAATAAATAATTTTATAATTTTATTATAAATAGTTTTTTTCTATTACTAATTAATTGAATTTAAAAAACAGTTCTAAAAATTAAAAGATAAAACAATAAAATAAATGATATTAATAAAAATAATATTAATTAATTATATAACTAAAAACAGTTACAGTTACAATTTTTATTAATGATTATTGATATTTAAATTAGATTATGTATATAAGAATAACTTAATCGTTCTATTATTTGATTTGAGTGAAAGTAACTTAATGAAAAAAGAAGTAGATAGTATTAAGTCACTAGATACTGAAATCAGATGTTAGAAATAAAATTTAAAAATAAAATTGAACAATATTGAACGCATAAGAAGAAGAGATTATCAAGTGAAAGTTTATCCATTGTCTGGATATTGAATAATCTCTCAGATGATTCTGCTAATGGTTTAGGTAAAGAATTATTAAAAAAACAAGGATATGACAATATAAGCATAAGTACAAAGTAATTTGGTGGTCCACTTTGAGTACCTTTACCCATAAAATAATGATGTTTATATTTAATGCCGATAGACTATTAGACAAATCAATATAAATAATTTGGCGGGGTCCACTTTGAATACCTTTCTTGTAAAGTAATGATGTTGATAATGGTAGACTATTAAACAAATCAATATAAATATATTTATTTATTACAAAGATCATTGAAAATCTTTATCATAACATATCTAATCATATGAATTTATCTTATACACTCTCATTTGATGGATCATTACTTAATTATTAGAACTAGTATTTATCATGAAAGAGTTTATAAACTCAAGACGACTTTTTTTTTTACAACTAGTCTAACTAAAAAAAAATATAAATATGCATATTTTTCAAATACTTTATTCACTATGTTTTGTTAACCTTATTGATTTAATTTACTTAATTATTGTTCAACATTTCACAAAAAAAAATAATAATATGAAAACATAAGCACAAGTACAAGGTTGGTAGTCCACTTTGAATACCTTTCCAATAAAGTAATGATGTCTATATTTAATGGTGATAGACACAAATCATAATAAATAATTTGGCGGGGTCCACTTTGAATACCTTTCCCATAAAGTAATGATGTTGATATTTGATGTTAGTAAACTATTAGAAGAATCAATATAAATAATTTTTTTCTATTACAAAGGTCATTGAAAATCTTTATCATAACATATCTAACCATATGATTTATCTTATACACTCTCATTTGATGTTACTTAATTATTACAACTAATTTTTATCATGAAAGAGTCTATAAATTTAATGATTATTTATCCTACCTAGTCCAACTAAAAAAATATAAATATACATATTTCTTAAATACTTTATTCACTATGTTTAGCAAAAACAATGTTAACATGGTGTCGACATGCATTTTCAAGATTCTTCCCTGATATTTGAGTTTTTTTTTTTGTGAAAAGTAAGTTGTTTTTCTTTAATAATTTAGGTTTTCGTTTGAAACTCACATGCATTTCACTTGTCTTTTAATATTTGGCAAATTTAGAAATAATGCTTTTGAAATTACACTGATAACTAATTTTAAACTAAGTGAAAATATTGACTTATGATTTATTAATGTACAACATAATTAAAAAATAATTAAATAACATATTTTAATATTGTGTCATGTATTGGATACCAATATACATAAATCAAAACCAACTTTAATTTAAATTCTTATATGTTTAATATAATAAAAATAAATTTATATTTATATAATATGTTCTCTGAAAGATAGTATAAATATAATGTAAAATAATTGTTGAAATAAACTTGTATACAGTATTTTTAGAGGACGGACAAAAATTATGCACTTTCATGATGTAAAAGTTTAAAAGAAAATAATAAAAAGAACAATAATGTCTATATTCAAGTTTAGTGATCTTGTTAATATCTTATACATTTCCTTAGTTTTTCATCTTGTTAATATCTTATACATTTTCTTAGTCTTTCTTATTAACTTTTTTTCTGCTCTTACATTTGGTGTACCATTCAAATTCACAAATAATTTACTTTCACACTTCAGGAAAGTTCAGATCTTATGTTTCCTGGATTCACCTTTAATTTTCTATATTTTTTGAGTTTTTTTTTTAAGATTTAATTCTAGTTCTTTGTTACTTCATTATTTCTTTTGCTCATTAATTCTGTTTTATATCAGTTTTATTTCAGAAACTCTTTTTTTTTCAATGCATGGATTTTACTTAATTATTTATTTTAAAAATCAAACATCTTAAAGAAAAGTAAGTATAATTTTTTTCTTAAAATTAAATTGTTTGCCATTTTAGTTTTACATTTAAAATAAAAACCTTTTATAGTTGTTGGTCAAAACTAAAAGTAAAGCGTATATTTATTAATTATTGTTTGATTACACTCTACAAATTGTATAAAATTTTAAATTTCCAGAATTTAAATAATAAAACTACTTAAAACGTATATTTGTATAATTTCAACAATAAAATTATTTAATATATTTTTTAATTATTTATATAGTTTAAATAATAAAAATTAATTCATTTATGTAACCAATCAATTATATATATATATATATATATATATATATATATATATATATATATATATATATATATATATATAT
>Ga0099825_1002237_pt1 | contig 25626 bp, 9 predicted proteins | sample SiratroredBW_FD_76838 | JGI IMG/M metagenome (GOLD analysis project Ga0099825, IMG submission 76838) | Root nodule microbial communities of legume samples collected from California, USA - Siratro red BW | ecosystem: Host-associated > Plants > Roots > Nodule | place: USA: California | collected... | reverse complement strand
TAATGTTTGTGTCATTACTTAGAATTCTTGTGATGTAGAAACTTGAAATTTGAATTTAGTATGTGTTGTATTGGAGATATTAGATTTTGAATTTTGAATTGAGTTGTGTTGAATTGGAAATCTGGATTTGTTTTGGTAGCATTTTGGCATTGAGCAGCGTTTAAAAAAAAACTGGCATATACCAGTGCGGTTGTAAAAGGAACCGCGCTAGTATGTCCAGTTGCTGTATATTTTTGAACCTTCTGTGCAATTTTTCAACGCGGTTTCTGAAGAACCGCGGTGGTATGTTATACTTTTCATCACAGTTGTACAACTGCGTTTGTATCTTCAATACTTTTTATCGCGGCTGAATCAAACGCGGTTGAACAACCGCTCTTGTAAGCCTTATACAACCGCGATTAAATATCTTTTTTCTACTAGTGCAACAATGTGTTCTTATGTGTCGCAGAAATGAGAAAGTGAACCAATTTCTTTAGTTCAAGTTGCCTTTTCAAAAATTATCTTCAAATTCTATATTTAAATTATAACTTACAATTATAACCAATTGTTTTATTCATAAGGAAACCTGAAAATATTCCCAGAAGTTAAACAATTATTTGCTTTCATTTTAATTTAAATAGAAGACTCATAACTATAGGGGATAATGTAGATGTTTTTAAGTTACTCCATAAGTTAAAGATAACATCATTTGTTATTTATATAGAGAATGTTGTTAGATAAAATTTCAACATAGGTAACTCTGCAGGTTAAGGATGTGGAGGTAGAAAATTTTATGTATATTATGACAACAATAAATGGAAACTGTTAATCATTTATACATTAGTCATAAAATGACTATCTAAATTTGGGATAAATGTAACAAGTGGATGGAGGTTAGGTCAATAAGATATAGTTAACTTAAATTGCATTTTCAACCTAGCTCAACAAGGTTTGGAAATGAGTATGGACTATGGTTATATAGAAAATTTGGAGTAAGAAAACAAGATTGTTTTCAAGAACTGTAAAATTATGATAATAAAATATTTTGTATGACATAATTAAAAGCATGGTTATGGAGGAGACATAAGATTTCTAATATGTAATTCTCCTATTCAGATTAATGTTATTGCCCAATCAAATGTCTGAAAACACTTTGAATTTGGGATACATTTGACAACAATGTGCAAAGCTAATGCATAATGCAACTACCAACGAGCTGCAAACATAATGATGTCATTAGATATAGTTATACAGATACAACTAAAATCAAAAGTAGCAGTATTGAGGAGTAAGGTAACTACTACATTTAAGGGAGATACTTTTTATATGTATGTGTGAGATTATAATTGTATTACTGACTATATATTTTTTTATTTACTCACCGACCCCTCACCTAATCAATAACTCCACTTGTTCTATTTGGATTGGTTATATAACACTAACCTGTATGTTGTGGTTTGTATATGTTCTCAGGTTTTGTTATAGCATGGAAAAGTCAAAACTAAAAAGATGAGTCTATCAATATTATATACACTCAAACACACAGGTCTAGGAGAAGACAGATTATATACATAATTGTATTTCTAATTTTAAACTAAATTAGATGACAATAGAGATCTAACAGAAACTAATGGTTTGGACAACTGTAGTCCTTATACCCTCATTTAAGTTTTTTCCATTTTGTTTTGGTTGGAAAAATAATTGGTACATGAGAGGAATTTGACTACGAATTATCTTGATTTTTAAAAAAATAACTTACTTATGTTAATATTTTTTTATAATAACACTTTTTATATAAGGATTGAAATATCTTAAAATATTTTTTATTCAATTTATTCTTTAGTGATAAAAAATATATAACCCGGACCGTATAAGTTATAACTTTATATGCTTAATATAGAAAGTTAGATCATTTTAGAAATATATATATATATATATATATATATATATTATTTAACATGAATTTTCATCTCTTCACACTTTTATTCATTTAAATTAAAAATATTAGAAATACTAGTTTTAAAAATTAAATTATTATTTATTTTTAAGTTTAAATAAAAAAATAAATTTTATTTTTGCGTAAGACATCCTTATAATTTTTTTTCCTTTTAGAGTAGGATTTGTCTCAACAAAAAACATTTTATTCTTAGTTTTTCTTTTCTTTTCTTGTTTCAGGTTCCTTTCTTGAACTCTTGTTATTAGATATAATGGCATAAAATGCAGGATTGAACTTATCTGAAATATTATAAAATAACATTATAAAAGTGGTCTGAGATATTTAAATCATATAATAATTTCAATGAATTAAACTGAATTGCATTATAATTTAAATAAATTGAATTATTCTAAATTACTTAAATTATATAAATCATTTGAATGATTACTAATGAATTATTCATTTTAAAATATATTTTTCATCCTAGTTATAATGCAGAATGATTCAAATTTAGAAACAATTAAATAAATATAATAATTTAGTAGTGTTTTTAAATAAATAAACTATTTTTATATAATTCAACTCACTCGAGTATTTATTTAGGCTAATTCAAATTTTTGAACCAATATTCTCTTAAAAATAAATTATGAACAAAAGGGTGGGTGTGAAATAAAACAAGCAATTAAGTCACGCACATTCAATGTATTGAATAGTTTTGAGTGCTCATCTTCTTCATAGTTAACTAATTAATCTGTTGTTTATAGAAGATCGAGTTTCATTCTCATGATGAGTTCATGTTCATAGCAGCAACTTTAGAAAATCCATACAAAAGTTTTCATTCCCAATGCAGTTTTTAATCTGGACCATGAGAATCAACCTCCACGTGCCTTGTGATCATTACTGAAACGAAGTATCATGTAGAAATGGTCCTCTGTATACGTTTTTCAGAACATGCTTTATACTTTAGTTTTTGGGATCTCTTCTTTTAATATAAAATTATTCTAGTTACTCTTTGAGAGTCCTTAATATATACCAAAAACTATAGTTAATGAGGCAGCCCTTGATTTAAGGACGCCTAGATTGAATTGCCCATTGGAATAGATGAAGCCTCTAAGACATTAACTATGAATACTTTTTACAACAAAGATTCAAACTTTATAAGAGATTAACTTTTTCAATTATGTACTCAGGATCTTTGTTTTGAGGAGGGAATTTCGAGAGAGTAAAAAGATGATTTTAAGAAAAAAAAATAAGTTGTTTGAATTATAGAAATGAAATTAAAAAGTAAAAAAAAATAAAGAAAAATTTTATAAAAATTTGTGAATTATAGAATGATATTAATAATTAAAAAAATATTTGAAATTATAAAATTATAATTTTATTATTATAATTAAAATTAATTTAAAGTAAAATATAATTAGTTATTTGTATATGAAACTCACATGTGATTAAAATATTATTTTTGTGTAGTTCATGAATTTTGAAAAAAAAAATGAATGATCTTGTCTAAAAGATACATATAAATTTACTGAAAATAATTTTGATAAAATTAAATAAAATTTGACTAGCAATAATTATAAAAGATTGAAGAAATATGAGAGAGAAATCTTTAATAAAAATTGTAGTTTGATTAGACAAGGTTTTATTGTTGGATATTCAAAACAACCAACACAGATTGTTATAGGAAGTAGTTACGAATAGTGTTTGACTCTTTCTCTTTTCTTTCAAGCAACTCCACACACACCAATGCTCTCTCAGAATTGCACACACAGTTGCATATCCTTAGGGTTAACCTTTTATCCTAACTATAACGATGCATTATATTGGGCCTGTCATGTGTCAGGAACACACCAAAAATAATGGATTTGGGTTTCACAAGGAGAGAACTAACCCAACAAATCTCCCCCTTCTTGACTAGGTTGAGGCCTTCACAAATCCGGCTATAGAGCAACATGTTTCATGCTCTTCCTATGCAATGTCTTTGTCATCATATCAACACTATTATCATCATAATGAACCACATCACCTATCTCTAACCTCCTTAGGTAGGTGACTCTTGAAAGACACTCTATTTTGCTTTCCAACAAAGCAATGAGAACTTTTCTGCAAATTTACCTTTCTAACATTAGACAATACATTATTTCTAACTAAAGGAGATGTCCCTTTCTCACTCATATGACATAATCTCTTATGCCACAAGTCAGTTTCATCAACAAAATTAGTTGTATGAACAACATTTTTTATAATTTTAGCCTGAGTTATGTAAAGTGTAGAGTGCTTAGTACTTATACCCATAACCATGGAACCCTTAGTGAGCTTCCAACTATCACATGAAAATGAACTGTTATAGTTTTCATCACACAACTTACCCACAGAAAGTAAGTTTAACCAGACATCAGGAACATGCTTTACATGCTTCAAAATTAATCTAGAGTCATTGGACATCTCTAAGCAAACATGTCCAACGCCAATGCATCTTGCTACACCTTCATGAGTCATTCTCACACCGCCGAAATCACCAGGAGTTATAAGAAGTAAACAAATCTCTCCTAAATGTGATATGAAAAGAAGCACAACTATCAATCACCCAACTAGACTAGCTATCAACAAGATTCGCAGACTCAAACTCGTAAACTAAAAGAAAGTCAACAGAAGTTGCAATGATCATGTCTTCATCATCACTATTATCTTTACCTTTGTCATTGTTATCCTCCTCATTTCTATTTTTTAACTTCCAACAATATTTCTTTATGTGCCCCTTTTTATGACAGTGGTAACATTTAACATCTTTGTACCTACCTTCAGAGTTGCTCCTACTTTGATTTCTATCTTTTGGAGCGCGATTGTTGCTTCTCCCCCTATATTCAGAAACCAAAATATTTGAATAAGGCGATGCACCCCTTGACTTTCTTCTCATTTCTTCATTCAAAACACTACTCTTGGCAAGGTCCATAGAGATGACACCATCAGGAGCAAAATTCGACAATGAAGTTTTAAGAATTTCTCATGAATCTGGTAAGAAGCCAAGAAGCAATAGTCTTTGGATTTCTTCATCAAACTTGATACCCATAGTAGATAAGTGATTCATAATTCCCTGGAAGCTGTTCAAATTATTTGTCATTGATGTCCCATCAGTATATTTCAAAGCTAACAGTTGTTTTATCAAAACATAAAACATCTTATTGTTCCCATTTTTTCTTGCATATAACTGTTCAAGCTTAATCCACAAAGCCCAAGCATTTGTCTCCCCAATAATATTGTTCAACACATTATCATCAATTCACATTCTAATATATCCACAAACCTGTAAATGCAATACATTTCATTCTTTATCACTTATATTACTAGGCTTCTGATGACCAACATGTTTATAAAAAATTTTCACATAAAGTAAATCTTCCATTTTCGCCTTCTAAATATTATGATTGGAGTCATTCAGAGTAACCATTCTACTAGTGTTAGTTTTCATCATTCATCAAACCACAAGCCCCAAATCGAAAAGCTCTGATGCCAATTGATGGGAGTTGGGCATCGGAAGCAATAAGATTCACTTTTATCAAAACAATATGGAAACACCTTGAATGCAATCAATCAATCCAAAAAAATAATTATGCAATCGAAAACAGAAGAATAAATCAAAATCAATAATTAACATCGGAAAAACCTCTCAATAGAGATAAAAAAAAACCCAAAGAATGATAAATACTCCAATAATACCAAAACAAAGGTACAATGAGTCTCACAAAATTAATCATAGAGCATATCAATACAAATATTCCTAATCCTCAAATGATCACCAACAATGGCCCAAAATATAAAAAATGAAATTTAAAAATGAAGAGTTCAAGAATCTTGTCACCAGAAAAATTGTCATTATTCACGAATTTTCTGGAAAAAAATTAGAGCTTCGATCTCAAATCTGACCGTCCAAAACAACATACCGTAAGTGATAGAACTCTAGTAAAACTTTCAAAGCAATTGGATAAGATTTCATCGTTGGATTTCCGAAACAACCGAGACTGACGATAACAGAAACTTCCTACGGACAACAACACTTTACACAATAATTCTTGACACTTCTACAAACCTCCAGTAGAAAATCCCACCATCCAGATTGAAGAAATGTGAGTGAGGAATCTCAATAAAAATTGCAGGTCGATCAAATAAGGTTTCACCGTCGGATCTTCAAAACAACCAACACGTATTGCTATAAGAAGTAGTTGCGAATTGTGTTTGTCTTTCTCTCTTTTCTTCCAAGCGAAAGTTTACACACTTCTCAACACACACCAATACTCTCAGAGTTGCACACACAATTGTACATTCTTAAGGTTAGCCTTTTAGCCTAATTATAATAATGCATTATATTGGGCCTATCATGTGTCAGGGACACACCAAAAATAATGGGTTTAGACCTCACAAAGAAAGAACCAACCCAACAAAATGAAGAAAATCATATATTAAAGTCTAATATTAATACAACTCCTTTTAAAGATCAAGATACATACGACATGTAAATATGTTAGAGAAATGAAAAACGGGTTGATTCTTATAAAAACAAGTTACTTCCCAAATATTATACTAGAAGCTAAAACATTGTGCTTATTAGAAACCATTGATAAGTTTTTAACCTTATATTAAAAAATTATTTGAAATAATGTCACTAGAAAAAATCTTTTAGTCTAACATACGTCTCCACTTATAAACATAAGTTGTCAATTTTTCAAACTTTAGTTGAGTTTTAATAAAAAAAAAATAGACAAATTTTATTACTCATATTTTAGTAAGAATTTGTAATTAATATATATGTATATAATAGTCTCCACAATTTTAAGTTTATTTCATCTTATATTCAAGATATTATAATTGTCCCGTTTGGATTAAAGAGTGAATTTTAGGTCTAAAATAAAACTATGAGAGTGCAAAAGATAATCCATTTATGATTTGAAAATTGTATAAATACACATTCATCAAGAAATGTCAAATTAAGGGTCCAATTTAACTATTAGAAAACCATAGCCCACATAAATAATCTATCATTCTCTACAACCATATTTGATTATGAACATTTAGGTTAATTTGTTAAAATTTAGTATTAAGTTACGTTTAAATTCGACATCAGAATACCTCTTAAGGAAGGTATAAATATATATATATATATATATATATATATAATACTGGAGTATGAAAAAATTATTGTGAATTGATGTCAATCTTAAAATTGACAAGTTTGTCAACATAGTGATTACTTTCACTTTCACGATAAATGTGAACATAGTGATTACTTTCACGATAGATGTGAGAATTTCATAATACTATAACTTTTACTCATCTTCTTTTTCCTTTTAAGAACCCAATAAGCAACACCAAAAGAAAAAATTAAACTTACCAATTAAAGTAAAGTCATATTCTAACCATAAACATCTATAATCATGACTCATAGAAATCTCTATTACCAATATAGCAATCATAAGTTTCGCATAAAAATTTGTTAACATTAAGGTAAAAAGAAAAATTATTTATATAGTAAATTATCTTCATAAGCAACATGATCATAATCATCTATAATAACTTCAGCAATGTTGATTTTAGTCCAATTAATGTCAGACATTTTTCAAATGATTTGGAAAGACTTAGTTTCTTTTGAGAAGTCTTGTCTAGATATAAAAAAAAAAACTTCAAAATAACAAAAATCAATAATATTATTTTTCATACTCTCCTTAAAATAAAAAACAAAAAAAAAACTTACATCTTCATATATCATTGAATTATATATCTAACCAAATCCAAATTTAAATCCAAATTTAAACTCCGTTAGAAACTGATATAATTTTTTATCTTCTATACTATCAAAAAACATAAGTACCAATTACTAGACAGATTTCTTTTTTTTTTTTAATAACTCCCTTATTTCTTATTATACTTAGCAAAACATATAACTTCTTAACATCATTCAATTTTAATTTTATCTCTTTTATATTAAACAATATTAACTCTTTTTCTCTCTAAATAATAAAATATTATATTTTCTTTTTTTTTACGCATCCACACAAAGCATCAACACCAATAACCACACGGAACACATATTTTTTAAATGTTTTGATATAATCAAGATTATATCTTTTTTCTTTAAATTTTGAAACAATATAAATAAAAAATACAAAGTTATATATAATATTATATTTGACATAATTACTTGATGTTAATTTATGAAACCTGTATCATTTTTTTTTCTCTCACGGTTAAGAGGAATCATAATTTACTTTTCAATGTTTTAAATTGTATTGTAATTAAGATCTAGTTGCTTAATATCGTGAAAGTTTATATAAAAATGTATTTGATGCAATTATAGTGGTAATCACAAACACTCTACCCATTTTGATGTTATGTTTAAATTCAAGCGTGTAAACATAAATTTGGATAAAAAATGTTATGAACCAAAGTTTGATAAAAATAATGAGTTTATTAATATAATAATAATAATAATAATAATAATAATAATAATAATTTATGTTTGAATATTTTTCGTTTAAGAGTGCGTTGATAGATGGAATTTGTTTAAATATAACTAACAAAAATACTTTTATTTGATATTGCTGTTGAATAAGCATATTCTCAATAGAAAATGAACTTTGAAAAGCAATTAATGTTATGTTTGATGTAGTCTTTCCAGTCTTCAAACTTGCAATAGCAACCTCAGAAAGGTGATATGATTGATTTCTTTAAATGTATATTGGCATAGGGATGACCTGATTTGAACATTTGACATAATTAAATTAAGTTTGAATTGAAAGTTAGCATCGATATTTTTTCTATAACACTTAACAAAATAAAATATATTCGAACTTAAGTCTGACAATTTTAATCTAAACATACAAATTTTAAGTAAAAGAATTACTTTAGTGAAGGAAAAAGTGAATGAACCACCAAACATAACGACAAACTAAATTTAGTGAAGGAAAAAGTGTGTTGGAACTACCCAAATGGGCATCCAAACATAGAACCGTTTTCTAAAAGCTTGTTCATTGTAATCAAAGTACAAGGAAGATAAGGATTGGTTATTTCCTTTTTTACAATAAATAATTTATCTATTTTTGAATAAATTCTTAATTTTTAATTAAAATATAAATTTTTCTTATAAAAATGCTTAAAATACTGAATACAATTGTTTTTCCGTAATTTTAATTGAAACCAAAAAATAAATTATAAAAGACCGTTTTCTGGTTAACGAAGAGGAGAGGTCACAGTTGTAGGGTGGTTCTGGTTTGCCTCACGTCCCGAGACGAAGGCGTTTGTGTTTGGCGAAGAGAAGAGAGCAACAAAGTGGTTGCTGTCAGATGAGCGTGCATACACACTGCATGCAAACACTGACACAGCGGACACTGAAAACACGGAGAGAGAGAGAGAGAGTGGTGTGAGGGGCCATCATTTTAACAGAACCTGCTTTTACTTTATTTACTTGCTTCCTAGCCAGAACTGAACTACAAATAAAGAAGCTCATTATTATTATTCACTTTAAAAGCCTCACTTTAAAGTCACAAATGAATTATTATTTCTTTCCAAACTTTATTTTTATTTTCTATGAAAGATGGACAACTTGGACTGTTGCATATTTCGTGAATGCTTTTGTTTTGTAGCTTAAGAGACTACGAGAAGAGAATGGGAAAGGAGAGAAGGTGGTGGTGGTGGGGGCAAGGGCGTTGATCCAAAAGTTTTGATCAAAGAGAGAGAGAGAGAAAGAGGGAGCACTGTGATGATGGTTGGCTTTTTGTGTTTGTGGAGCTGCGGTGGCTGCCAAAGATGACGAAGGAGTTATCTTTTAGAAGGGTGGTCTTTTGGGTTTGGTTGGGTAGTTTGTGTGATATGTGGGGTTGTTCTTTCAGGAAATAGTGTCACTCATGCACTGAACTTTGTGTTTCTTGTCGTGGCCACCCCATGTTAGATTCTTCTTACTTGGCAGAGCCAGACATACATGCCTTCTGATTTCAGATCTCTTTGATTAGCTCTGACTCTTTGCCTCCACCACTTTCCTTTCTCGTTATCTGCTTCTACTTGTTTTACCCTACTTGTCACGCAATCCACTTTGGTTTCTCGAATATTTATTGCGGGAAAGAGAAGAAGAAGAACAATTCAGGGTCTGGTACGTAGACTGTGTTTCTGTTGAGATTTATTCCTGTCCCTTCATATTCTTCCCTATCCATTCTCTTTGTTCATTACAGTTTGCTACATTCTATAAAAGGGTCTCAAGGTTTAAATATAAAAGATAAAAACTTTTGCCAATTTCTGTCCTGGGTCTGCTTGATTTTGTTTTGCTGATTGTATGTTATTTTTTGGTGTATTGTATGTATTAAGATCAACATGAAAATCTGTTGCGGATTGTCTTTTTTTTGTTTATTGAAATCAATTGATCTTTATGAAGCTTGATTTCTAATGTCTATGCAGCTTTTTCTAGATTTAGATTCTCAGAAAAATGTTGGTGTCCACCTATATGTAGTCTTTGAATAAATGGTTTTTTTTTCCTAGGCCAAGTTTACATGTGCAATGATCATTGAAGCAGGAAACACTGTTTATTCTTAGAAATTGGTGCCAATGTTCTACTGCTTCTGCGGTTCTTCTCTTGATTCATACATGTTGTGTGTTGTGGCAGGTGCTGAGCTTTAAAGGAGGGACAAAGCTGAAAAGTGGCTTGCAAAGGAAAAGGTGTAGCTCTTGGTGTCAAAAATAAGTTATTGGAACCAACAAAGAGAGAAGAAAATGAACCAAATATCTAGAATCAAAAACATAATTTTATCATGGTTGGGGCGGTGGTGTCAGTTTTGAGCAAGTGGGGTTGTCTCTGATTTTGTCTTTGAGGAATTGTTTTTATGTTTGAGATAGTCTGTTTCTGTTAGCAATGTCTCCTAACATGGCCATTCTTTTCTGAGGTACTTGGACTGTTACCATTGCAGTAAGTAACCTTATCTTTGACACTTCCCAAGTCAAGTGAGCGAAAGAAAAACATTTAAAAACTCTCTTGGCACGCTTACCTCGTTTTGTGAAAAAGATTCGGTCTTAATAGGAAATATACCATATTTCTATTTGATCCTCCTTTCCTCACTCTGGATTCTAACAAGTTATCTCATTCATTCTTTTTCAAATCTAAACTGTGGGTTGGTGGTTTGTCTTTCAGAGGTAGAGCAACGTAGGGGAAAAAAGGAGCAACATAGTTATTTCCTTTGGGTAAGATGAAGTTTATGAAACTTGGATCTAAACCAGATTCTTTTCAGAATGATGGCGATAATATCAGGTACGAAATCAATCTCATCTCTCTACTTAGAACATCGCTTCACATGTGATGTGTATGCAAGTTACTTTATTTACTTTTCTCCCCTCTTTGTTTATCTCTTGCTTGGGGGTATGTGTTTTGGGCTTCTTGTGCTCGATTCTTTCTAACTAATTTCCTTCTAAATCCCAGTATTGGTTTCTTTTCGGTTTGGTTCCTGATGATAATTCATTATTATTGTGTTTTCCCTCCTCTACTTTACTCTGTGCAAATCAATCTTTATTATAGGCATCAAATCAGTTGTAGTTTCATGATTTTTGTCTTGCTGGACTTCTCTTCGATTTTTATGAACATTAAAAAACAATCAGCTTTGGACTTTTTCCGTAAGAAAATATTTAATCTTCGCTGGGTGTTATTGCTTAAAATTAGAGGATATCATTTTCTCTCATGAAGATGCTGACTCCAGATTTAGACTGGATTTGATCTATGCTTCGCTGTTCATGCATATATCATTCATTATATGAGATTGTGATAGATTTGCTTAATTGAATTGAAAAAGGATTTGGTTTAAATCCTCTATTCTTTTATCTTTTTTATTTGTTTTTATATATCTCCATAGCCTTTCTAATTTTCAAGGGAATAAAAATGTTCTTATCTGACAAGACAGATTCCTATTTTCGGTCAATAGTGTCGAACTAGTATGCAGTTCTGGTCAGATGCCGTGTGTTTGGACATTGAATAAAAAAATATAATATTAAAAATGTATACTTCATTTACCAATGAATTGAGTTTTATATAATAATATTAATTTAAGTGTTACATAATTTTGTGTTGCACATATTTGAGGTTTTGTAAATCTTATCACATTTTTTATAATCATTTCATGACAAATTGAATTCTTTTAATTTTTCCAGTGACGTTTTGTTGGATATAGTATTCGACGTATGTCCCTTTGTCATTTAATTGATATGATGTAGTCTGTATATACTCTATAGTATTCACTCACTTTTCGAATGATATTTATTTACGGGTTCAATTCATTTTGCAAAAATTGTTTGATATTTGAGGATACGCCAATCCTCTTACATTTTCGTATAATCAATTATTTTTAAATTGAATTCTTTTTGTTCTTTCCAGTATAGTGAATTGGATGTGATATTAGTCATTGCTTCCCTTGTCTTTTAAATGCTATACTCTATAGTCTTCTACTTAACTTTTCTCGTTTTATCAATTGACAGCATAAAGGCATGCATGTTATTAGTTCAGTAATAAGAACAAAAAAGACACATAACGATCTTTCCATGGTGCATACTTGAGAATCTTAAATAGCATAAACTGCATTGCATCTTTTTGTTCTGTGGCATGTTCAATAAATTTTCTTACAATATTTTTTCTTTATATTCTTTGTTTCTTGTCTTTGATTTGTTAATTTCATTTAAAACTAATATGTTCCAGCATATTTTTGTCAGGTATGTGGCAACTGATTTGGCAACAGACATAGTAGTTAATGTTGGAAATGTAAAATTTTATCTCCATAAGGTAAGATTCAATCTGAAGTTGAGTTGATATGGTAAATCTTAAATATAGGTCACATGCATATGAACTGCTAATTTTCATGTGAATTAGGCATCTCTTGATCCCTTTATTAGAAGGGAAAGTCTGTAATTGATTCCAGCCATTATAAAGTTCTGATTATGGACCCGAAGGATAACCTTCATATGTCCCCTACGTCAATACTCATTGAAAGGGGGAATGTGTGGTTAAACGATGTTCTAAATTAGTGTAATCTGTTCTTTGCTCATTAACACCATGAAAATTTTGATTAATGTACTATGAAGACGATTTCAAGTGGGGTCTGAGTATGTAATTCAGACTTGGATTGCGATTAGCAGTCTGTCAAAAACTGTTAATTGGACTATTTCCTTAAAATAATCTCATCCAACCTGCAATTCTGGTTGTGGACATTGTAATAATCCTCTCTACTTTTGACAATGACCTTAAGCTTCTCTGTCTTTGCAGTTTCCTCTTTTGTCGAAAAGTGCACGCATCCAAAAGGTGGTTACAAACACTAATGAGGAAAACAACGATGAAGTCCATATCCAAGACATCCCTGGAGGACCTGCTGCTTTTGAAATATGTGCCAAGTTCTGTTATGGTATGACAGTCACTCTTAATGCATACAATGTCGTTGCAGCTCGCTGTGCAGCAGAATATCTTGAGATGCATGAAACTGTTGAGAAAGGAAATCTTATCTATAAGATTGAAGTCTTCCTCAACTCGAGCATTTTCAGGAGTTGGAAGGACTCGATTATTGTTCTTCAAACTACCAAATCCCTTCTTCCATGGTCTGAGGAACTTAAAGTAGTGAGCCATGCCATTGACTCTGTAGCTACCAAGGCTTCAATTGATACATCAAAGGTGGAGTGGTCATATACCTATAACAGGAAAAAGTTACCATCTGAAAATAGTAATGATCCTCACTTCAATAATGTGAGGAAACAACAATTGGTTCCAAAGGACTGGTGGGTGGAGGACCTATGTGAGCTCCAACTTGATCTCTATGAACGGATTATTACAACAATTATAACCAAAGGCAATGTTTCTGGTGCTGTAATTGGAGAATCTCTGAATGCTTATGCCTCAAGAAGGATTCCTGGCTTCAACAAGGGTGTGATCCATGGCGGAGATACTGTAAAGAATAGATTATTATTGGAGACCATAATTCGATTATTACCCGTGGATGTGGGCAGTGTCTCTTTCAGTTTCTTGGTGAAGTTATTAAGGGTTGCTATTGTGCTGGAATGTGAAGAGTTGGAGAGATCTGAACTGATTAGAAGAATAGGTATGTGCCTTGAGGAGGCTAAGGTGTCTGATTTATTAATTCGGGCCCCAGTTGGTGACACAACTTTTGATGTTGATATTGTGCAAAGGCTAGTAGAAGAGTTTGTAGCATGTGATCAACATGTTCAGTTGGATTCTCTGTTGGAAGATGAATTTCAGGAGATCAGAAGCCCCGGGATTGTTTCTGACACTTCAAAGGCTAAGGTGGCAAAACTGGTAGATGGCTACCTTGCTGAGATTGCACGTGATCCCAATTTACCTCTTTCAAATTTTGTTAATCTTGCCGAACTAGTATCAAGCTTTCCTAGAACATCTCATGATGGCCTTTATCGTGCCATTGACATGTATTTAAAGGTAAATCCCTTGTACCTTACGTTAGCCTGTAATCATAAATCTGGCCAAGTATCTTTTGCTAGGTTTTTCTTTCCGTTTTCACAAACTCAATTAGTCTTTACTACATCTGGCCAAGTAATGACATGTTAACTAACACTATCTGTTAGATACTCATCTCTAAATTTTGATGGCCATTTAGTCTAATGATTTTTCTTGTAGTTCTTATAATATTATTTCAACTTAAAGCCTGGAAATTGGCTAGCCTCGTTGATTATATGAAAACATATGGACAGGGCTGATTGAATGTACTATGTCATGCAGGAGCATCCTGAAATTAGTAAGAGTGAAAGGAAAAGAATATGTAGGTTGATGAACTGCAGGAAGTTGTCTGCAGAAGCTTGCATGCATGCTGTGCAGAACGAGCGGCTTCCTATGCGTGTTGTTGTGCAGGTTCTCTTCTTTGAGCAGCTGAGAGCTACAACATCTTCAGGAGGCAACAGCACACCAGATCATTCCTCCTCTATGAGGGCCTGTCTTCCTGGTGGATCTCATGGGAGCTCAAGGTCTACTATAACAAACACAGAAGAGGAATGGGATGCTGTGGGAACAATTGAAGACATAAAATCTCTGAAAGGGGAACTTGATGCACTAAAATTATCAGGTGGAATCAATGGGGCCAGCGCTGGAAACAACAATAATTGTGGTAAAGGCAATGCTGAGAATGTTGCTGCTAGTAAACTGAAGGGTCTCATGTCAAAGAAGTTAATGTCAAAGATTTGGTCCAGCAAAGAAAGAAGTGGTGAGCTAACTAGCTCTGATACATCAGAGAGTCCTGCTTCCACTGTTGTAGAGGAAACAAAATCTACCCCATCTAGAAGCAGGAGGCATTCAGTATCTTAGCCAATGTTCTGCATACTTTAGAGCTCCATTTAGTTATTGTATAATCATCTCACTCAAGTAGCATCAGGAGTTAGAGGATACTGACATCTTCCACCTGATACTTCAGTCAGGTCAATGTAACTGTGAGCAAATGTTGGCAAGTGGCAAAAAAATGAAGCACCAAAACTACTTGGTAATTGGGGTTTGTATCATGCCTCTTGGGATGCAACTTCTATTCAGCCATTACTAATATTAGGTTAGGTGTGAGCTCTAGAAGTGAGTGACCCAGTTTTGATTATTGGAGACTGGTTTGTGACGCGCTAAATTTGTAATCTTAGTTTTAAAGGGAAGAGAGGGACATCTAGAACCAATCAGTAAGGAAGGCGCAGAGAGTTTGAAAGCTTGTGTTGTGATAATTACTTAGTTGTGATCCGTGATTAATGTTCATTTGAGCACTGATATGGACTGTGAAACTTGTTGGACTTGATATTCACCATTATTGAAACACATAGGAGACACTTGGTGTGGTAAATTTGAATTTTCCCTACATCTTAGATACGATACCTTAAGAGATTGAGAGATCTGAGAATTCAAATTTATTTTGGTGTTACAACTGAAATCATTTATGTTGGATGTACGACACTTGTGCTTGGTACCAAATCCGGGTTCAACCACAGTTTGTAACGAGTCAAATTTAAGTCAATATAATATATATATACTCATTCTTTTCTTAAACAATTGTATACTCATTTAAACGACCAAATTCGTGTCTAAATAAGTCATTGGAAATTTTTATTTGCATCCCCTTCATGTTTCTCTTTTAACACTCCAATTTTCTTAATATTCCATTTCCTCTCTCCTCCTCATTTTCACTTCTCTGCTTTTTTACATATATACTAAGGCTGTGGTTGAGGGAGTGAATTTGAAGAAATTTGAGTGGATTTTGTATGAATGATAAAGTTGTTTGGATTAATGGATAGATGGTAGGATTTAAAGAGATTTGAAAAAAATATTTATGAAAGTTTGAGAATGATTTGATAAATATTATAGATTTTTTTTATTTTTTTAATTGATATATTTGTAAAATTACTAATTAACCTAACTATATGGACATAGTATCTTGCAAGGGGTATTTCTATAATTTTTACTTATATCTTTGCAAATTTCTTGGAATGAAGGAGAATCCTATCCTCCAAATCTTCTTTAATCCATCATTGTAAATCAGTTCAACCAAATACACTTAATTCACATACATTCATCTTCATGAACAATGAAACTATCAAACATAATATAAAAGTGACTTCTGTACTAAAGAATATTATAATGCATTATAAATATTATTCTGCTTAATATAACTTTTACATTTTATAAAAAATAGTTTTCTTACTATATTGAAACATAACAGCGGTATGAAAAATAATTCTAATTAAAATAGAAGTACAGGGAGACAAAAAAGAAAGGTGTGCATAATAATTCTGTTTAAAATTTAGTGGGTTACGAATGTACCAAGGATTCATTTAATAAAAAGGAAAGAAACAGGCGAAAAACAGAAAAAGTGAAAATAAGGAAGGTAAATTAAGATACTAAAAAATAAATGATATAAAATGTTTAGTTTCAAAACAAATAAAACATCATTTTTTTATTTTTCCTCACATTTATCCTTTATCAATACACTTACATGTTTTATTTTTGAATTTTTCAGCAATAATATCTTTTTTAAGAAAAAAAAAATTCAAAAACAAAGCCTTTCATAGAACCTAACCCTTTTTGAGACCAAGGTTAGAATTCGACTACTGTGGAGCTAAGTTTTATCCTTTTCCAAGGTCAAATTCTAATTGGTTTTTTCTTTAAGTTTTTTCTATTTTTTTAAAAGTATATTAATATAAAATTAATATTCAAAATATTAAAGTTTATTTAGATATGGTAATAATATATTTATAAGTGCATTTAAAGTAATTAGTTTCTAAAAATATAATGATTTATAATTTAAAAGTGTAGCATTGTTATTTTATAAGTAAATTAGTAGGTTAAAATTTCATGGTCCTCTATTTTTAAATTTAATAATGTTAAGTTTTAAATTTAATTTATAGGAATAGGATACGACTAATTGTTACGTAGAATGAAAATTAAAATATTTTGGTGATTATTTTAATAAATTGTATTTATATATTTTTGAAATAATTTTTTATTTATGCTTTATTAAAGTAGTTTATTAAAATGACTTCATTTTTGTTAAGTAGAATTTAATTTTGTTTTGTTAACATGGTTTGATGTTGTAATATTCATGTCACTCTGTCTAACGTATTTATAATGTTTATTCATAAGACTGCAAGTAGTTCTTAAATTAAAAAAGGAAAAAAGAAATAGAATTTCATGAAAATTTTATCATGTTCGTCACTTGGCCTCTATATTTGTGTATGCTGTTAATTTTGTTCCACCATAATTATTTTATGTCCTACTCATATTACTAAATTTAATAATATCATTTATGCTTGTAAATAGGAAACAATATTTAAAAAATAAAAAGTAAATTTTATTTGTATAAAATAATAATATATTAATAAATATATTATATTTAAAAATAAATTATTAATATATATATATATATATATTAAGTATTAACATTTAAAAAGATAACGATATCTATAAATATATATTATATTTAATTTCAAATTTAATTTTAAAATAGTTATTATATATATATAATCTAAATATTCATTATTCTCTTACTAAAATTTTAATTATTGAGTTGGATGCGTTTAATTCACTCAGATTTAAAAAAAAAAATGGAATTGCGAAAGAGTTTTCATATTTGTCTAACATTATTAAACTATTTTGCTACTGTGTGGTGTTTTTAAAAAGTGGCATCAACCAATATACAAGCACTGGAAATTTTATATCTACCACTATACTTTAATTGTTACATACACTCTCGAACAAATCTTAATACATGCAAAATTGATCGAAAACATTAAATTTTTCATTAGTTCTTCAAAGAATTTATTTACTGTGTGGTATTTACACAACGACCTATCATAACCTATAAAAGAATTTGTAGTTGTTGGGTCTTTTAACTAAAACCTTTTATTCCAACAACAACAAAGATAACATCCTCTCTCTAAATATAAATGAAGAGGATTACTACAACATCAATTGACATAACATAATTATTAATAATAAGAATCACAACAAGAAAAAATCTCAACCGTGGATAATGGAAAGATCATCAAGTGTGGTATACACAAGTAGTAACAAACATGAATTTATATTGTCATTCACATTATAATTAAGATAAAAAAACTAATCATATATAATCCTAATAGCATTAGTGTGTATAGAGAAGTGTGTGAATAATAGTTTCGAAAAAAAAATAGGAAGACAAATACAATTTGCAGTTATTTCCTACAATAACCTATTTAGGTTGATTAGAAATTTAATATTAAAATCTTATCGGATCGAGCTATAATTTTTACTGGAGATTCCTCACTCATATTTCAATCTGGATGGTAGGATTTATTTACTAGAGATATGTAGAAGTGTCGGGAACTTTGTAAAATCCAACGATAAAATTCTCTCTAATTGCTATGAAATTTTTACTAAGCTCCTATCATTCATAATACTTTTTAGATGATCGAATTTGAAATTAGAGTTTTAGTTTATTTTTAGAAAATTCATGAGCAGTAGCGACCTTTCTAGTGACGAGATTTTTGAACTTTTTCTTATTAAATTTCAATTTTTTGATATTTTGAATCATTGTTAATTACCATTTGAGATTAAAAAAAATTATATTGATATGCTCTTTGATTTGTTTTTATAAGATTCATTTGTGTTGGTATTATTAAAATATTTACTGATTCATTGATTTTTTATCTCTATTAACTTTTTTATATTAATTATTAGTGTTGATTTATTTTTCTATTTTTGATTGTATTAGTTTTTTTAAATTAATTAATTAATTACGTTTAAGATTTTATTTATATTATTCTGATAAAAATTAATCTTATTAATTTTGCTGCCTCCTCGTCAATTAAAAAGACTCAATTAAGTCTCTTCTACTGTGTAATGAGAAACTTAAGGTAGTGAGGCATGCCATTGACTCCATAGCTACCAAGGCTTCCCTTGATACATCAAAGGTGGAGTGGTCATACACGAAAGAGCTATCACCTCAAAATAATAATTTCCATCCTGTTTCTCCTAAAATCCATCATTTTGTCTCCCTTAAATTCATTCCTCCATCTAACAAAACATTAATTTTGATGTGTTGGGTATGAGTTGAATCGAACGAAGGCAAAAAAAAATCAAATCAAACTAAACTCCACCTGTTTCATGAACTCCAACAGTAAAAGTCTCCAAGAAAAATACTAGAGCATAACTTGACTAAAGTACTCCACTGAGGTGACATGCATAGGAATAAGAATCTTGAGAAGACTAGACCAAAAAAGAGAGAGATACCTTGGGAACAATCATGGGCCTGCAATGATTTACAGTAAGGTTTGCTACTTTGTGTAGTGGATAAGGCTACACCTATTTGAGGGCTATTAAGTTATGCTTTTTTATCTTTCTTCCCAAGCCCAAATCATTTCATTGTCCTAACTTTCTTTCTCCCACCGCTCTTCATAAAATAATAATTATCAAGATGGCTCTAATTAACCTCAAGACGTGCCACTTTTCTAAATTCTGTGTTTTCATACTGGAAAGTCTAATGCTATTGACTTGCACCTATTATTGTTAATGGTAGATAGAAATATCCAAGTAATCTCATAGCAGTTTAATAGTAATTCATGATTGGGACAAATAAACAATGTAGTCAATGTTTTAAAGGATTTTTCCTCAATTCTTCCCCGTTGATTCCTTTGTCAAACAATAATCATTTGCATCCCCGTTCACAACAAGGATAATTTTAACTAGAATGTGATTGTCACACACTAACTTTCCAACAGCCATGGTCACATTAGTCTAATCCTACCTTAATGTAGCTAGAGAAAAAACAGATGTTTTTGTCCTCCAAAAGCATGTTAACTCATATATCATCCCACTTATTAACTGTGTACATGAAAAGGAACTGGGAAAAAACAAATTAAATGCCACCCAAATTTGACTTTAACTCACCATTTGTCCTTTTACTTAAAACAAACCAGTCCATTGAACTTTTGATTGGGGAAAATGAAGAAAAACACTCGCGGCAACCACTCAGCAATTAACCCATTCAATATCTTTTCTATCTCTCTTTTCTAATGCGAATCATAGATCCTTAATTATTAATCTAAGATCACTCCTTAATCAATAATTTAAGACTCCCTTGGGTCACGTTGGAACGAATCTTTGTGAAGTATAAAGATCATCAACAAAGATTTTTTTTTTCTCACCTAATACACTTTTTTCCATATGTATATCCTAGAATTAAATTTAATAATATTGGCACTATTTTATATTTCCTTTATCCTACCATAAAAAGAGACCTATTTATTTTTATCTTGATTTTAATTATAAAAACGTCAGTATTTTCATTTTATTTTCCGTTTAATTAAAATCTCTGTTTACTAATTCTATGCTAACCTTCAAAACTTCTAAAAATAATTAAAGTGGCATTTTTACAATTAAAAATATTTCAAACCTGTATGGACGAACTTACTGGCAATCACTTTCCTCCTTCGTAGAGCTTTCTTTTGTCGATTATCGTTGCAATATGTATCTTATCTTGTCAAACTTAATTAAAAATTATATAAACCAAGCAATCAAGACTAAACAAGTTCGAACTTTGCCTGACATTTCCACCCATAATCCCAATTAGAGAATGCTGTACATGTTGGCGATTAATTATTGGATAAAGAATAGAAACATTTTGTTGTCGTTCCATGCTGCAAAAATAAGGACCATTTATTGATTAGTGTGATAATAATCAATAAAAAAGAGAATGTGATGAATGGCTAAATCTCACTGGAAAGAAAATGTTGCTACAGAGGCTCTCCATTCGAAAAACACTGGCGCTAATGCAAAGATAAGTCAGCCAACCCATCACGTACTAGTCACTTTTCCTTTGCAAGAAGTGGAGAAATTTCGGTCACTTATGCATTTTCTTTGAAACCGGATTAGTAGAGGAATACATATGAAAGCTGCTAAAATTTCCAGCAACTTTGAACCTAGCACTACAAAATTTTAGATATGCCATGGGATCCAGATATTTTTATAGTGTCGGTGTAAAGATTTGCAAGTATACCCAGATTACAAAACTATGAAATTTAAATTCTCTGATCAAGAATTTAAGAATTCAAGATATATAATTGTTGTAGCAAAGAGACATGGTTATCATTTTTGTTAGAGCATAATTGTTGTAGCAAAGACATATGGTTATCGTGTTTCTTATAGCATTAAATATATGGTTATCATGTTTCTTATAGCATTAAATGTGTATTTTTTTTTCTTAAGTCTTATTAGTTAAGTATTTTATTGAAATTTATAATTATTTTTACATCCTTATTTTTTATTCTATATTATCATTTATTTTTTGATTAGTTATTATTTTAACCCTAGTTATATTATGATTTATTATATTATTTAGTTTCTTTATTCAATATTATATGTTTATTCTAATTTGATTGTGATAAAATTCTTTTATATTTATATTTATGTAAGATAGATATTTATTAACTTACTTATTAATAACTAAATTTTAATTTCTTTTTAATTAATCTTGAGTGATATAGTAGGTTAGAATCCTACTTATCACCTCTCTCAAGTCTAAGCAAGATTTATTTAAGGTAGGTCGAAATCCTACCTATCACTACACAGCTCCTAAGACTAAGAGTATGCTTGGATTAGAGAGTGTATTCGAGGGAGTACATTTTAGTTAATTTAAGATGAAAGTGTGTGAAAAATTGTGTTGTTTGGATTAAGAAAAAGATAATGAGAAAAGAAGAAAAAATTTATAAAATTTTATGAATGATGTGACAAGTATAATTGATAAAATATTTTTTTAATAAATGAAATTATAGTTAAAATTAACTGAAGATCAATATAATTAATTTATTGAATAAAATTGATAAATTATTATTATTTTAAATAAAAAGAAATTATAAAAGTATCAATTATTTTAAAATTTAAATAAAAAATAAAAAATTAAACTATTATAATAATAGTATTTTATTATTATTTTGCTTTTTTATCATTTTATATTTTTATTATTATAATTATTATTTATAATTTTTAATAGTGATATTATTGATAATTTTTTTATAATTATCTTATCTTTATTATTATTTTATAATTTATCATTTTTTATTTTTATTAATATTTATTAAATTTATTATTATTTTAATTCTTATTCCTATTATTCTATTTATAATTAATTATATTTATTTTATTATAATATATATATTAATAAATTAATTATATTAAAAATATAATAAATTTATGTTTGTTTGTAAATCTTTGCAAACCATCAAAGAAATGTTGTTCACACATCTTGTTCTTGGATTTCATTTTTAATTGATATTTTATGTATCGAAAATTCAACTTTCTTCTTCTTTTGTTGATGTGACTCTTTCTTCCCCGTAACCTGTAAGCGAAAATTTGCTTAAGTAAGTCAAAATATTATTTGTCCTCTTTCAACATAAATATTATAAATAATTTCATGTACTGTAAGATAATATATTTAAAAGCTTGTTACATCTTTTCATGTTTAAGATATGAAAATACAACCTTCATAGTCTGCTTTTTACTTTACAAATTATACAATTTGTGCACTAAACAAGAATGCATTTAAGATTTTGTAACGTCTTTTCATATGTAAGAGATTATCAAATCCCCAATATAAAGATCCTTAGAGTCACCCTCCACTCTCTTTTTGTGTGTTTCGGTGATTCAACCCTTGAGATAAAGATCCCTAAAACAATCATTTGTCATATTCTCATGTGATGGAGATTTAATCCCTAAGATAACACATTCCTAGAGATATCCTTCGTCCTTTCCTCATGTTGGAGATTTGATAATCCCTAAGATAAAGATCTCTAAAGCGATAATTTGTCATTTCCTTGATTTTTTCAATAATGTAGATATGCAAAAAGTTCTATAAAATTTATTATTCCATTAGAGGGATGTTATTTAAAAGAGCTAGACAAAACAATAACTTAAAAGTTAAACAAAAGATAATAATTTAACTGTATTGAAATTGTAAATTTGTTGCATTCCAAGTCTTAGGAATAACTCCCCATCCAACTTCTCCAAGTGTTGTGCTCCTTCCAATTACCTTTCTAATTTTATATGGACCAATCCATTTTGAGGAGAGCTTGTTCTAAAAAATCCTTCACCCTTAGCAACTTAGCAATTGTACTATGTATTCCTTACATCTCTTGTTATAACTTAAGTGACACAAGATTAATTTTTACATGCTTCATGGTAGACATCAAATGTTCTAATTAAGAGATATTTTCAGAGGATATGGATACAATGCTTCTAGAAAAAAACTAGTGTCAATTATGTGATTTTGTGTTTATGAAAGAATCAAATTGTCATCAATTATATTTATTTTGTTTTTATAACAAGATCATATTGTAATATTTTTATTTATTTATTTTCTTTAGCTATACATATGATAGGTATATTACTTGTATATATTCAACCATTTATTTTTGCTCTCTATAGAAAAAATAGATAGAATATTCTCATTCTTATATATTTGTTCATCTCTTCATTTTATAATGATATTTATTTCATAATGGATATAATGACTCTTTTTGCAAATAAAAGAACAATCCGTGAGTTTTCTCTAAGATGCAAATAAAACAAAGACTAATCCAAGGACAATAAAAAACAAAACAAAATAGATAAGATAAAGTAAGAAGAGATTAAAGAGAAAGAAAGAAGAACATAGCTTAATCAACTTGCTTTGATACCATATTAAGTTTACATAGCATAGAGAAAGGAAGATATAGAGCAGAAAAATAGATGAGGGATGTTTGAAGGAAGAAGAAGATAGATAATATATTCTATTATTTTGCATGTGGCATGAAAAGCACCCATGCCAATACATATACACAAGTAAACAAGAAAATTGGCCAAAACATAAATGAGTCCGAAAAAAAACGAAAGAACAAAAAAAATAAAGAGCTTAATAACCTCCCTCAAGCTAGAAGATAAAAACTCATCATTCGAAGCTTGGAGACAATGACGTTGAACATGGTTTGATCAAGACTTTAGGGGAAACTATCTACAAGCTGCATGGAGTTCTTGATAAGAAGAAGATGAAATAATTCATGTTAGAAGTTTCTCTCTAACCACATGACATTCTGTCTCAATATATTTCGTACATTTGTGGAAGATAGGATTCATGGTAATGTGACATCTTGCTTGATTATCATATTATAGATTGGCAGATTGTTGAAAGTTGGTCTTGAGATCCAGAGGAAGCTTAGCCTTTGCAACTCACGTGAAGTGGTAGCTAAAGCTTGATACTGGGTTTTAGAGGAAGAGTGGAAAAAAGTGCTATGTTGTTTTGTTATGCAAGATATCAAAATAAAATATGAGATATACATGGTATCCAGTACTACATCTTTATATATAAGGATAAGAAAATATCTTGTACAAGGAATCCTTTTATGTACCTCAAGACACAATTAACCACTTTGTCTCTTTAATTTCTCTTTTCATTACTCAAAGGACCACATTTTAATTTGTTCTTTTATTGCTTAATCAACTAAAGAACTTCCAAAAAAAACTAGAAAGAGAGTAAACAAAATAGAGAACAAAAATTAAAATAAAAAAAATTATTTTTTAAATCTAACTTAAAATAGAATTAAAATGTTATATTATATTCATAATTATCTCTTTCATAGTTAGGAGTTTGTTTTTTAAAACAAATATATAAGATAGGATAGAGAAACTATCATATTTTATTCTAACATGTTGTTTATTGCATCAACATAACCCGAGGAAGTTGTGTTATCACTTATCCTAAATGGATGCTTAACAACGGTACAGAATAAACACTCTCTCTTTAGGTATAATTTTAACATATATGTTTAGATTATAACGGTAATTAAAACATTAAAAAAAATTCAAATTTGAATCATAATATTAGTTTTACAAAGCTTATATGATTTTAAAAATAACTTTATAAATAAAATGTAATTTTGTTAATATTAATTCATATAATAATATATATCAATATTTTTTATTTAATATATTACATGTATTTATTGTGAGAGACAAATATAAATTATATTATTTATTGAAATAGTAAATACATATAATAATCACAAATACATATCTTTCTATTATTTATATATATATATATATATATATATATATATATATATATATATATATATATGTGTAAAATATATTTTTTTTTATTTAATAAAAAAAAATAAAAAAGGTATTATATAAAAAAAAAAAATATTTT
>Ga0099825_1002235_pt1 | contig 25648 bp, 11 predicted proteins | sample SiratroredBW_FD_76838 | JGI IMG/M metagenome (GOLD analysis project Ga0099825, IMG submission 76838) | Root nodule microbial communities of legume samples collected from California, USA - Siratro red BW | ecosystem: Host-associated > Plants > Roots > Nodule | place: USA: California | collected... | reverse complement strand
TGTGTGGTAACATTCTAAAAACTGATTCTATTCAGGAAGAAAATAATTCTATTTAGGAAGAGAGAGATTTCAATCAATCCTTCCATTCATTCTCTCTTTAAAAAACAATTTAATATTACTGGCTAAAGCAATCATATTCAGTTACCATTTTTCCTTTTTGTTACAAAAGATTAGTAGCCACGTCTCTATCTCTCATTTTCTCAATGTGTATCTCATTTGTTCCTATTCTAACCAAATTGCTTGCATTAATAAGGAAATTAGAATGAACAAAAGTCATTGCAAGATTCAAAATGTCAACCCTAAACCAAAATCACCTACAGTTTTAATACTGTTATAGCAATCAAAATGCAGAGAAGAAACTAAAAATTATCAACTCTTTACATGAAATTTACAATCCATTGGAACATACCATGCAGCAACATCAATGTCATTTGATATGAATGGGGTCTGAAATCTTTTATCATTTTAAGATACCTCTAGTTATCATTTAGTAAAGATATAACAAGATTCACCTTATAACTTCGTGTATTTCATTCAAATCTTTACATCCAATCATGATATTTTTCACAACAACAATATTCATGAATCAAAGAAGTAAAATTATAAATTAAAAACTTATGATAAAGAAAAAAAATGTCATTAAACACAGAGCCAAAATCTATACTACATGACCAAAATTAAAATTATTTTAAAATGATAATTTACACTTACCTTTCAAAACTCAGAGATAACTAATTTAATAATCATTTCAAATTTGCTTAACTCTTCTCATCTATTAATAGAGTTTGGTGGGTGTAGCTTGAGTTATTCCTTCACATGCCATCAAGCACAACGAAAGAAAATAAAGCACTTAAGCTACACCAAGCAAACTCAATCAATGAGTAAAGAAAAAAATAATAGTATAATTGACATATATGATTTGTTACCCAATTTTTGCTATTCAACTACATATATATACTTGATTAGTCATTATTTTTCACATTATAAACAGATGAATAGGATATAATTTTTTTAATTTAATGCCTTAGAATGATAGGAAATGTTTATGTAAAATACAATTTAATTTGTAATATGCATTAATTAATTGTGATTGACTTTTCAATAAAATTAATTCAAGAATAAAAAAGTATAAGAGTGTATTCTGAATTTATTCTCAATATTAATGTGCATTAACACTATTATTTTTTTAATTGATTGTTTATATTTATTTATTTTTCAGGATTTCAAAATCTTGAAATATATTATAATAGAACAATGACAGTTATCTAATTGTAAATCTGAATGGTTGTTTCAAACCAGAGTTTACTGATGTTAAATGATTATTTTGTCCTTAAATTTGAATATAAATTATAATAATATAAAAAACTAAAATAGTAAAAAATATATTTAGGACTATAATTTTTTTAAAAAAATAAATTTAATTTAAGATTTTTTTCTAATTAATTAGAGTTTAGTGTAAAATGGACAAATGCATCTAGATAACTTTGTAAACCAAACAAGTTTCGTTTTGATAAGTATAAATTTTAAAAAATATTATCTAAATGATAATTTAAAAGAAAAAATATGTCTAGAATAAAATAAATAAAATTACAAAAAAATAATAAACCATGGATTCTTTTCAAAGGGACTTAAGGAAAATACGTTAAAATAATACAAAATTAATTATATCATTAATTAGGAACTGATCTGCAGAATACTTTCTTCTTAAAAAGCCTGTTTTCAGTCAACATTTTTAATTATAAGAAAATGATATTAATTTTAATCATGTAATTTTTTATTAATTAATGCTTAGGTAATTAATAAAATGAAAGTTACCTTTTTAGGAAAACGCTTGCCACCTGTTTTGATCAACCTAGTTTGTAAAAATTTAAAATTAAAATTACTTAATTATTTTTTTAGATAATTATTTTGAATAAAATTTATTTTTTTTAAATTCATCTAACTTGACTTAGCACTCTCTCTATATTTATATTTAAATAACTTATTTTAGTTGAAAATAATGTAAAAAAAATCACTTAGTTAATTGTACACGAAAGTATTTAACTGATCACTTATTTTCTTTTTATGATAATGCCAAATTAACCAATTAATTTATTAATTATCACTTAATAGTTTTTCAATTGTTCTAAAATCAAGTTAAAAATATCTATTAAAAATAAGGTTAATAAAACATGATAATTTTAATGATATTTGTACCCAAAATTCTTTTTCTTTTTAATATAATATGACCAAATTATAAAGCATAATATATTTTTTTTTTAAAATAATGATTCAAAATTGATTGTTATAAACATATAATCATCGTGGTAAGATTATAATTGATTACTTGTATTTGAGCCAATGTTTTTTATTAATGATTTCACAAATAATCAATTATGTTAATAAATAATTGATTATGTGGTTCAAAAAAATATTTTTTCAAATATCATAAATAATCGATCATATTTTGCAATAATTGATTATGGGTTTTCATGATCTAGTTTTGTAAATAATCCATTATGATTATGTTAATAAATAATTGATTATGTTTATAAATGATCGATTATGTTTCAAAAAATATTTTTTCAAATTTCACACATAATTGATTATGTATTTTTAAGATCTAGTTTTTCAAGTTTCATAAATAAATGTAATAATTGATTATATGTTATCAAATTTTAATATGATTATTTTGTATAAAATTTATTTCCACATGTTTCGAATATAATTAATTATCCTAATATATATTTGGTAATATCATGATTTTTAAAAAACTGGCCTTTTAAAAATAGTTGATTAAGTTTAAAAGTAATTGATCAAATTGTTTTAAGATGGTTTCTGAATTACTTAATAAACATAATAATCAACTATTATTAATAATAATTAATGATTTTTTTAGTAACTTCAAACTCTCTTAAAAAGAAAGTTTTCTCTCTTTTATTAACACAATCTCGAAAAGAAAACTTTGTTATTTTCTGTAGTGATACTCTGAAAATAATTGCTCAAGATTCATCAAAAGGGTGATGATGCTATAGGTTCTTTCTTTTTAAATACATAAATCACATTCTCAATGATAGTTTTTCTATTTTTTTTTTAAATTACATTGATAACTTGACACCAATATTGTTATATGTTTTATGTGTGTGCTGTAGGTAATTAAATATTTTGATTACCTTTGAAAATCTTCTTAAAGGATATTTTAGAAAGTGATTTGTATTTTTCATTCTAATTATATAAGAATATTTATAATTAGATAATTCAAAATTTTAATAAAAATGCGGCTAAGATTATTTGAATAATTAAATTTAGATTATGATAGAATTGAATAATATAAATTTTTGTGTGTTTTTCTTTTTATCCTACTCATTTTATCTTAAATTCTTTTTATTTTTAGTACTAATTAGTCGTTGCACCTAATTACCCTTACTAACAACAATTTTAAGAACATATTTATTTTTAAATCTGAGGTTATTATAGTCAAACTAAAAAAAAGTCGAATTAACGTCAATTGAAAAAAGAATTTTAAATATTAGATGAAAATATATTGATTAACTTTGATAGAAAAATAACATCAAGATAGATTACAAAAATTATTAATATTAATATTTTAAATTTTTAACAATTATTTGATATTTAAATAATTTTTTGAATTTAGTGGTAATTGAAATACTTTATTTAAAAAAATACTAAATTTCAATTGTTTTATCCAAACAAATTAATTAAAAAATGAAACAATTTAAAATTTGAAAATTAAAGGTTAGTATCAACCCATTGGCTAGCATAGTTTGAGAACTTCGTTATTATTATTTCTAATTATGGATGAGTCAAACCTGAGAAGTATAACATAGTATGAGAACTTCATTATTATTTCTAATTATGGATGGATCAAACCTGAGAAGTACTTTACCTTGAATCTTAATAAGTGTAATTAGAATTTGAAATGTGTAAGAGAAAAAATGTCTATAGAATTAGTTGGTTTTTAAAAAAAATTCAAGTTGATGTTAATATACTGACTTGCTCATGTTTATAATGTGACTCTTTGTTAAATTATTTGTAATTGCTAGAAGTAATTAGGATTTTGAATTTTTCTTAATTTTTTTTTTAGATTTAATGGTAAAGGTAAAGTTTTATTTTTAATTGGTGCATGTTGAAAAATAATGTCAAATATAATTGACATTTAAATTGTTAACATTTTATTAATCGCAATTATTATTTTTCACTGATACTAGACCATTTAAAGATCAATTACTCACTACAATTTTACGAAATTACTTTTTATATGAAACAATTATGAAATTTTAAATAGTTTTTGTCTTGTTAAAAAAATTAAATAATAATACTCAATTGTAATGAATTATTGTATTATTGATGAATGTAACTATAATCTATAATTGTATGATTAGAATTACGTAAGAATATGATGAGATTGTAAGAAAATGATTACTAAACTATAATAATTAAGAGTTTAGTTTAAATTAAATAGAAAACATATAGGATTAAAAGACTTTATTATTTATTTTTCGAGTTGTGAAATAAGAAATAAGGAATTTTTGTATTGGTAATATATGGAATTGTTTGAAATTATTTGTCATGGAAAATTGTATGTAATAATTGATTTATGATAATTAACAAGTGTGATTAAGTAATGATGGAATTGGATTCACAATAGATATGACATATCAAGTTGCGAGGACCTTAGAGGTTGAAAAAATGACGTAGTCAATTCGATTACCTCGATGAATGTGGAGCATCATCATGTTTGATTTAGAGGGTCTAACCATATACTAGGTGATAAGTGCATGGATGAGAGGCCAATGCTTCATATTAGAATAAAAATTTTATATTTTATCAGATTTTTATATTTGTTTTTGTAATTAGAGACTTTTTATGAAAGTTATTTTCTATTAGCTAATTTATTGGATAAGTCTTAATGAAGGAATGAATCTAATAGTCATGGTCCATCATATAAATAGACTTACATTGAATGTTGTTAAACATATTTTAAATAAAAGTTTTTGCTTTGTAAGAAAATTTTCCTTAAGATAGAAATTAAAAGAAATAATTATTCTCCTTAATCATTGATTAGTTTTTCATCACCATGTCATGACTAACAATCTCAACCACCATTTAAGAATAATGAAATTATGTCATATAAGCCCATGCCAAAGAGAGGGTCTAAGGTACCAAGGGTCCAAAATGTGTTAATGAGGAAATGGGAAGGAAGGCCTCACAACTAGTATATTGAATACATGTGAATGATGTGTGTGTTTTGTGGTGCCCTCAATAGTAGTATAAGTGTTAAACTTGGAGAGAAACTCACTCAGTAGAGGATACTAGGTTTGTTTTATTTTATTTTATGTTCAAATTAGAGGTGTAACTGATAGAGAGTAGATAGACTTTTTGTTAATACTTATGATTGTTGAATGAATTAATAATAACTCTCATGTGCATTAATGATATCCTTTTAAGTACTATTTTTTATAAAATTCTTAATTTAATGTTTGACATTTATTTTATCATGTAGATTCATAATAGGTTCAATTTGAATGTATACATGTCAATAAAATATATTAATATTCTTAATGTTGAAATTTATGATGAGTTATTTATATTATAAGAATTATTATTTTATAAATTTAGTATGTTTAGGTATCATTTTGATGTTAATGATTTGACTATATTATTAAAACAAAAATACAATGCTTATATTTTTAATAAAATAAATTTATGAAAAGAGTTTGAATTGCCTTCGGAATGACCATTTTATATTTTCTTTTAATTGAATAAATAATGAAAAGGGACATTAAATTTAACATAAAAATAAATACAAGATTTTAATAGAAATAAAGTGAGGTGAATTTTGGGAAAACATAAATTATCATGAAATGCAAAGAGCAAAAGAGAACAAGAGTCAAGTAGAATAAAATAAAGATTATATTTTTTTTAAAGTGCTATTTACAAGAAGGAGACTAAGAAGATTAAGATAAGAGATTAATAAACAAAGTAACTCATAAAATTTAGGAGATTTTGGAATATTTTAAAAAGTTCCAAGAATGTTCTAGAACATTCAAGAATTATAGATCATAGACAACAAAGGAGGGGCAAAGTAACATGGTGCAACTTCCTTCACATGTCATTTCATTTTCAAGACATGTAAATTTTTTAATTTTAACTTCCTTTAACATGTTACTTTCAAGCATACGTGAAGGATATAACTTCCCTAGCATGTCTATCTATATGGAACATCTAATAGTGAGTACATGGGTATCCATCATAAGTTTTTGTGTTTAGGTTACTGTAATAATTAAGCTTTGTTTTCACACTAGTGTAATAATTAATTTTTGTATTCACATTGCTTCCATCATTAGATTTATATTCAAATTGCTTCTTCCCAATTTATGTATAGCCAAATCCCTCTATATAAATAAGAGATCCCTCCTTATACAAACTTACACTTGGTTAAACAATAGGATTTGACTTATGATAATTCTAAGTATTTTGGGAGCACGACTCTCTTTAATGTGGGTTCTTATCTTGAGGAGCTTCTTTAAGTGATGAATTTTTATTCATTAATCATTGGAATTCCTTCTAAGATGAGATGTTATATATTAACTTCTTTCTTAATCCATTTTGTATTTTCAGTTTTACCTTATTTGTGTTTCTTTATTGCTTTAGTTAAGAGTTGTCATAGTTCACCCATGGATAATGCTTATAAAAAATCTTTTGGTGTTGAAAGATCCCCAACCTTCGTGGAAGGAATACATCCATGATGTCTCATCAAGCCTTTTATCGCTAGTAGTTCTTTTAGTGTATACAACTTCCTCCTTTATTACTCTTTATGTTAATAGTAGGGTTATGTCTCATCTCACACATCGATTCCTTTAGTGACATGACTTAAGTCAATCATCTTCTATGTTGATGTGATCCTTCAGCATATTCCTTGTAATGATTAAAATCATCATAATAAGATAATTCATAAAGTAACTAAGTCAACACAAACATATTGATAATCAAACTTATTTATAATACTTATCACAACAGGATGTTCCACTAAGGTACCATTACCTTTAATCCTAACAACAATAATTCTCAATGGATATGATTTTATGACATTAAGACACTCAGCTCAATCAATTGGCAAATACAAGGATGCTAAATCATTTGGAACCATTCCATATACTCGAGCAACAATCAAATTGATGCATGACTTCCACTATATTCATCACAAAATGACTCATGAAATACAACCACTGGATATCTAACTGCTCAATCGAAGGTGGTTAAGTACTCAATGTAGAAAGATGGCAAACTATACTCTAAATGTATTCATATTGTCAAAGGCCATGTTTTGGAAAATGTAAATGTCTATATGAGCCAAACTAAATATATCTTGAAAACACAAATATCCATTCAAATAACCTTATTACTTGATGCTCCTCACGTGTTTACTATTTGACCCTACTTTTAGTCAAATTATCCAATTACAAATGAATTGTTACAAATGGTAAAAATCTAGCAACAAGATATCTGAAACAATGAAAATACTCCTCTAACATAATCTGAAACCATATCTCTTAGACTGATACAAAAAAAATGCTCATAGATTCATATCTATTATATGAAACAAATTATCAAGGGTTAGTGCACACATATGATGTAATATATCATTTGTTGAAAATAATAAAGCTAGTGCACACGACTCACATGTAATAAAGTTGCATACATTACAAGTTATTTAATGTTTGTAAAACTAGCGCTAACAAGTTATTCATACAAATGAGTAAGTGCAACAACTGGTTAAAAACATCTATAAGAAATCATATGGTCACATAACAACTCTAAATATGATGCATTAATTGATATAACATTTATCAAAAAAAAATTCATACAACCTATTACATGTAACAAGTAAGCTCAAACCACAAAAGTGTATTACATATTTGTACAATATTGAGAGGAGATAACTCTTATCTCCAACACAATTCAAGTTAAACACAGTGATAAGGATAATAATGATACCAGAAAAAAAACTTTATATATATCACGTTGATGGGAGGCATCAATGTGTGGGTGTTGGAGATAGAGGTGTCGGAAGAATTAAGAGTGTTAGTTATTAGGGTTAAGTTTTTAAAAACAGAGGTGAAGGCTATTTTTATCTTTCAGTTGTAGACAAGGGGGTGCAGGTAGAAAGCATGGTGTATGAAGCAATACCCAACAAATTGTTCATTGCCTTGGGCCTCGGATTCCAGCCCAAGCCCATCATCCTAAGAGGGTAAACACACTTGAAGCGTTGATTTTGAAAAGTGAACCGCAGCATAACCTGGCGCGTGATGGTTGTGCCACTGCAACCAGGTGCCCCAATTCAGAAACCCGCCACAGGCGCCATTCCCCCTCGCACCTTCGTTTCCACGCGAACCGAACCCTAACCCGATGGAGAACCGGACTCAGGTGCGGTGCCCGGAGAACCAAGAGCTGGCGGCGTACATTCGGAACAAGTGGCAGGAAATGGCGGAGCAACCCAAAGACATTTCTGATAACTTCGAAATGACCCTTTCCAAGGCCCACTTCAATGTCTGTAGCTCCAAAACCCCCATTCGAACCATCAAAGATTTTTCTCAAGTCAAGTACGTTTTGTTTCTTTCACACCATGTTACCGTAGAAATGCCACACTCTTACCATTTTTTTTTTCTTTTATCAGCATATTATGAAAATCAAATTAGTTTACTTTTAGTTAGGTTCCCTCCTTTCTGTCCACAAGGTTCGAGTGAAGACCTTGCTTAACGGATTCGAATTTAGTTCCACTTGGACTTTGCTTTGGAGTTTGTAAGTTGTGCATTTTTGTCACATCGTGTTGTTATGTTTATATATATGAAGATTTGGTCTTTAACTGAGCCAAATGGTATATTGTGATTCATGTACTTCATCTTAACTAGTGGGATGAGGATGAGACTTTTGTTGTTGTTGTTGTTGTTTGTGTTCTTTTATTTGACATGGTACGTAGAAGCATGTCTTAGATTGTATTTATAATTATAAGTTTGAGGATATTATGTTGTCGTGTATTACAAAACTCCAATTATATTTTAAACTTAAATTATCCAAAATTTGATGGGTCGGTTGTGGACCTTGGAGGCTTGAACTTTATTGTGAAGGGGTTATTGGGTCTCTAGTGATTGGTTATGTGTGTGTATTCGTGTGTTTGTGAAGTGAGGATTGTTAAGGATGAAGGAAGGGTGTTTAAATTGAGTTTATTAGGGTACTGATCTGATGGTGCTCTTTTCTGTTTTCTGGAAGGGGTGTGGGGAAAATGATATTGAGGCTCATGCAGGGGTTTTTTGGGACTGGTTCTGGTGGTTCTGAACCGGAAGATTTGACTAGAAAAGGTATGTTCGGTGCTATCTGTCTTTTCGGTTATTTCAATGGCTTTAGTTTTATATTTTCTTTTTATGCAGAATTCTGTCTTATTATTCTTTTCTTTCTCCGATCTTATAGGAAAGAAAACTAAAGGAACCAAACGTTATGTGCCTCAGAGGAACTCTGTCGCATATGCATTGTTGATAACCCTTTACAGGTATGCCTACGCGATGCACTACTAATGTATATGTTTTTTTTTTTCTGGGTGAAATATGTTTGGAAGTTCTCATGGTAAAACTTGTTGGATTATGAGATTTCACTCATTTTTTAATAGGGGAACTTCAAATGGAAATGAATTTATGCGTAAGCAAGAACTTATTGACGCTGCTGAAGCTAGTGGGCTATCTCGAGTGCCAATAGGGTATGAATAGTTATTTACTGTTTTGTTTTCTGTGTTTTAAGTACATAAAGTATCTATGAAAATGTATACAACTTTTGATGAAGCACATTCTTCATGACCAGGCCAGAAAAAGGGAAAGGAAAACCTGGACATTTTGGAAGTTCTCCACGGGATTGGTATAGTGGATGGAATTGCATGAAGACCTTGATAGCTAAGGGATTAGTTGTAAAATCAAGCTGCCCTGCTAAGTATGGGTTTCCATAATGTGCATGTACTTTTTTTCGCAATGTACTGCTAGTGTTTATATATAAATCTTTCTTTAACCTTTTGATTTATCTTTCACTTATTAAAATCCACTTGTTAGGAGAACCTTGTTACTGTGAACCTGTAATTAATTATGTGTTTATTGAGAATTAGGCTTGAGATCGTTTTCCTTGTGAATGTGCTTTAGCAATTGAGCCATGTATATGGTAACATACGAAATCCTTTTAGGCATTATTTTTATTTGTGATTCATTTACCATTGAGCATTGTACTTGTGATTTAAGGCGTTCTATTGATTAATCTACCTAGCAATGCTAATGTACATCTAAAATTTAATTTATTGGATGCTAAATTGTAAAACCAGAAATTGTTAGAACGGCACTTGTCAAACAAATTTAAGTTCTGAGATATGGTTTTTAAAAGAAACATGAAAATTGATATGCTCAAATGAAAATTCCCCATAGATGAATTCTGTTTTGTGTTTAGGTACATGCTAACTCAAGAAGGCAAGGAAGCAGCTAGTGACTGTCTCACAAGATCTGGAATGGCAAAATCTCCAGAGAAGTCAACTTCTGTTGAAATTCCTTCTTGTACGGATAACCAAAACTCATTGGATGTGGAACCCAATGGTCATGATATGGAATCAGAGGTGTTGTCACCATTGACCCAGCAAAAGAAGCCTATGAATGTCCCTCTAGATTGCCTTGGGAGGGTACTTTTCCTCTTAATTAAATTCCTTGTTACTTTGTTTTATTTCTTCATATTCATATTGTAGAAATTGTTTGTTCTATATGTTCATAAAACCTAAATCACTAACTCTTATTTATAAGTTTTATAAAAAATCATAATCCTAACTTAAGGAAGCTTCATCCTACTACGTGAGGTCAGCTATGAGGTCATTGTATTTGACGCTTTCTGTCTGCTATAGCAATGCTACCATGATAGGAGCTTCCAAAGCCCTTTTTAGTATGGGTTGTACATGGCTACTTCAATAATAAGTTCATCTAATGATTTATTTGGAAAATATCAACAGAAGTGATAATCCATACAAAATTGCAAGGATTGACACCAAACATATCTCAAGATATTTTAAACTATTGTAGTTTCTATATATGATATGTTATTCTTGTATACTGTGTCCTACGACATTATAATTTAATATTATGAGTCCCGTGTTTGTGTTTGTGCTTCATAGATTACCCCCTTTTTATTCAAAGGAGGTTCATGAATTTAATGTAAAAAAATATCTTACTTGTTTCTCTTATTCTCTTGTCGCTTCACTTGCAAATGATTTTTCTTTGCCTGATAATGGAAATGTACTTTCTTCTTCGCTTATTAAAATTTCTTCTTTTGAAGTTTACTCAACTGGGTTACTCCAAGGAACAGATTGTTAGTGCTTTCACTGAAGTTTCCAGAATCCATCCAAACAAAGATGTCTCATCTCTGTGGCCAGCTGTTTTATGTCATCTTCGAGAGCAACAAGTCTATGGTTCACAGCCAGAATCTCTAAGTATGTTAATAATTGTTCCTTGATTAGTGTATATACTATTATTTCTTTTTGCATCTCAGATTTTGATAGTGACACTGAGCAGACTTTCATCTCTATTAATCATTTCATAAACTATCAGGGCCTAGAGATCTCACTGGAAAAGTGAGCAGAACTGTGCACTCATCTTGCGATGGGCATGTGGCAAACATTTGTTCTCGTGATATTCCTCCTTTCCCCTTGAGAGCTTGCTCTTCATCTGTATGGTTTTATCTATTTACTAAATTGATATACTTTTAATATTGTGCACTCTTTCTAGCATAGTCTTAATGCGTGTAAATATAATGATTAGTGGTTCTCAGAATGATCAGAAATATTTTTCTTTTGAAATGCAAATTTTGCATTACAAAATACTGTAGAAGTTAGATGTTGAATAGTTGCATAATTTTATTATTTTGTACCTTCTTTTCATGTTATTGGTTTTGCAATTACATTTTTGGCATAAGAGTAAGATGATACTGCTTATTGCCCAAATTTAGTATTTCAGTTGTACTGCTCGCCTGATTTATCAAACTAAGCACATTAGACCCTAGTTGAACGTAAGTACACAACTCAGTTCATTTTTTCTTGATTCCTCTGTTACATCCAATTTAAATTTTGAAATTGATATTATAAGACAATTATCCTCTCATTATGTATCCTTTTCTGATCCAATTTCTTCTATTTATTTCTCAAAATAAATTTTTCTAGGACATCATGATCTACACCTGTGCATGATGGTAGTTACCGATGTGGACAGTACCAGATTCCTCTTCCCGCCTTGAACTTGTGTACATCACTTCAATAGCAAATTTTTTATCCCTTGCTCACAGTTCAAAACCTGTTCGTTTTCTTATGCATGTTCTAGTTTCAAACTTTTTAGCTGCCTTCCTACATCTCCCCCTAACAAAAAAATCCCCAGTCACCTTTCTTCTAGCCAACCCCTCTACATATTTTGAGATTTTCTTTTTGGCCAAAAACTTCACATCCATTCTTGTTTACTCCCCCAAAGTGCCAACATAGCCAGGTCAAATGTGGAGGGAAGGTCTGGCATTCTGTTGAACCAAACAAAGCTTCTTCATCTCTACCTACTCTACCTTCTTTGCATGAGCTAGATACTCTCATGGACATGAAAGACTAGACCTGGACAGTCTTGTGTCAACCTCATGGATTTCCTTCTCAGATCCATGTAATGGCACTTTTGAAGCCATTACCAAACTAGGTTGTGTACTTCAATATTGCATAACTATAGGGCATTCTGAGTCAAATTTTTCATTTTGAGCCATAAATAAAATATAAAAGGTAAATCTTAAAGAAAATAAGGTATGCATCAGAGGATGATTTTGCCTTCGAAAATCATATGTTCATGTTTGTAGCGTATGCATTTTATTATTCTTACAATGTGATTTAGATCTAACTCAACACTACAGAACTAATTGGTAAGCTGAAGATGTCTTTAATTATATATTGTATTTACTTTTAATGAATCTAGGATAGGCTTTTAAACCTTATTAAAAGGATAGTCACAGTTAAATTAGATGGAATAGAGATGAAATTGAGTTGTATTCAATTAGTGTTGAATGTGCTTAACTTTTATTAGGGTGGAAAGTGCAAATTAAATAAAGAAGTAGATGGGAGAAATGGATTTTGCACTAACTTGTTTTTCTATTTTCATTCGTTTATCTAAACTTTTGCTTATGCATTCATGTGAAGTTGTTTATAGTTTTTGAAACAAATTTTGATATTAGTACTTGATGAACATCTTAGGACCACCCCATGCAAAATCCTAACAAGGATGAGCTTGTATCAAAGATTAACATTTTAAATGTGCCACCATTGAGCTTGGGGGAGATATTTGAGGATGCTTATGACATAATTTTAATATTGGATGATCGGGAGCAATTTGCCACACAGGGGTTAGTAACATGAATACTACGTTATTATTTTCACTCAGGATATTATATGATTTGTATAGCATTATCAATGGTGGAAGGCCAAAATTCTGCCATATAAGCATGCTACCATGGCCTATTGAGCTGCCATAGCAGGCCTCCTTTCACAAAATGCCTTTGGCTGGTCAAAAACTCCACCTAGCCATTCTGCCACGCAAATCTTCGAGTTGCCATTTAACAACATATTATAAGCTATTTTTTTAATCTTTGCAATCATTTGATGTTTTGATGTACAGTTAATTTTTATTTACATCACTCTGGTCTATTGTCTGGCTTGCTGCTAATAACCCCATTGAATTTTATATTTTCTTGTCTCAGATCAAGATCCAGGAAAATTATTGAGAATATCTGCAGCCAATTCAAAATTAAAATAGAAGTGAGTTTGATGTCTTAACTATCTACATGTAGTCCCATACATCCTATTGCTCCTCAAATATTGTGTACGTATTGTTTACTGCATGTTGACATTAATATTTATTATGGAAACTAACATCGACTAATGTGATCACTTGGAGAGATATCACTGTCATGCGTAGGTCTTGCATATATAAGTCTATTATTGCTTTAATATGAACATGAACTTGACTTCAGAGTCAGATGCCTATTTAGTCAGCGATGATCTCTTGTTATAGGGAATGGGATACTTGTTTGATGCTTTCCTTAGTGATATACCCTTGTATATTATTCAGTAACTGGTTTTCAGTTTATGAGGGAATAGAATATTAGGAAACAAAACAAAATATAGGCAGAGAAATGAGAAAGGAAGGGTTCTTTTATTAATATGAATAGAAAAGGAACTCGAGGGGCATAATCTCTTACAAGGGACGTTCCCTTATCACTGAGACAAATTAGTTGGTATTATTTTCTCCTAAAAAGCCTTTACAATTTCCCACTTTTAACTCCAAATTCAATCTCTTTTAACTGATTCATAACCTCATATTAGCTCCAAATAAAACCAATTGTAAATTATTGATTAATCTTGTAATAAAAACCCTTGTAACTTATAATTCACTAACCACCTACCGTTATATATTCTTCCTCCTAGAATAATCCCTCCTGAGCTGACCTTATTCTATTCATTAATTATTGACATGTACTCTTGTCTGACAATACCATCTACCGAATAATTAAACTTGTCCTCAAGGTTGATCTCAGGAGACTGGCTATAAGCAGTTAAAAATCCCCCGAAGTGGCTTCTGCAATCTGGTCTTGCTGCTGAACCAGAACCTGCACTCCCTGCTCCGTAATTGATTGAGCCCCCAGATCCGTAAGAGGAGAATCGATAATTTCATCCACCTGCTAGTCCATGGGAAGGTCAGTCTCCACATGATAATTTCCCGCTGTCTTCTCAAGTTGATATACTTTAAAAACAGGATTTATCCGAGCATGAGAGGGAGCTGGAGTTAAAATGCCTAGATCCAATCTGTTTGATCACCAAATATCATAGCCAGCAACTAGCACAGGTTGTTGGAGGAGGCATAGAACCTTCTTACTTTCAAATAAACCAATCTCATTTCTGAATATAGGAAGACTTCCTGTGGCTATTAGTGTAGATAACCATATCGGTTTGTGCTAGGTTCCTTTTTCTTGGAATATTGATAATAGTTCCTATTCCAAAAAATTAACACCCAGACAAGGAAAAGAAGTTATGAATACGCTTTTTTATTGCTAAAGGAATCACCTTAGCTCCAAGGTATTCAAGTATACCTCCAAAGGTGCTTTCTCCTTTTTACAATGGAATACGACCAGTAAACACAATTCAAAAATTCCCCCTTTACACAAAACCTATTTATAGGAATTACAGTAAACCAGGTAACAGAAAAAAATAACAGAACCAACTCACCAGTTACACTTTTGACCATTTCCTTTTCCTATAATAAACCTGCAGACCATTTCCACATATAGATTTTATGTCGAATCTTTCCTAACATATTGAGCTCCTATTCTAATGATGCCTCAGCTTTCCCAGAGCATCATTGCTATCCACCAAAGCTACCACCAAGGTCACAAAATTGATGGAGGTGTTCTACTATACACTAACTAAAAACTACATTAATTTGCTGCACTATGACAATAGCTAACATACCAACATTCAGCCTATTATAGAAGATCTATGATCCTGGCCTTTGTTAGTTTATAATTTGCTATTGCATAATATTTCAAATGTTCAGTGTTGAATTTTTATTAGTTTGTCATTAACTCCATATTAGGTCTTTGTTTTGATAAAGTTCTCCATAAATACTTAGGAGAAAAAAATAAGAAAGTAAAATGAATTGAGCTCCTCCTATAAGCTAAAATCAGCTTATGCACTTTAAGTTCAAGAAATGTTCGATGAGAGAGCTTTTTAAAAAGTTAAGTGCATAAGTTGATTTTGTCTTATGACGTAAGCTCCATTCATAATACTTATTATTTTTTCTCTCTCCTGAGTGTGTTGGAAGAAGTTTATCTAATTGGCCTTAAACCAATTGTAACTGATGTATTAAGCTCCTAGTAAAAACCCCTCTAACTCAATCGTAACATATTAACCACCTATTATTACTGCCTATTCTCCTAGGAATAAATCCTCCAAACCTTGTTCTCTTCATTAATTATTGGGATTGCTTCATGTCTAACATTGGCAGCAATATTACGTATGCTTATGTATTTGGGAATTTACCTTTGGCATATTATATTACATGCTTCAGAAAAGAAACAGCCAGGAGGTTGCAACAAAACTGTTCTTGAATTTGAGCATGTTATCTCTGTTTTAATTTTCTGTAAAGTTTTTGGATAACATTGATTTTAAAAGAAATTAGATTTGATATTAGTTAGTCGTACCTGGGCAGATTTGGATGAAAGATGCATTTAGACATGCTATTTAGAAGATGGAGAAAATCATCTGGAATTTGGTTCATATATAGGTTCGAAGATTGCCAGTTGGAGATGGGATTTGGATTGCACGCCATAAAACTCTTGACAGTGAATATGTGTTGGATTTTATTGTTGAGAGGAAGAAAATTGATGATCTACGCAGTTCCATCCGGGATAACCGCTATAAGGATCAAAAGTTAAGACTTCTGGTAATTATTCCTTAAGTATTTAAAATTGTTTCTTGTCAATTTAAAATTGTTTGAACTTGTGATGGCAAGCATATTGTGGTCACAGACTAATGGTTCTACATCTATTAGTTTCTTTTCCTATTTTAAAGAAAACAAAGTGATGGATGTTTGGTTGTAGAATTTGGGTAGAGATATCATCCAATGGCCGGTAACTTCATAGAATACATTATATTCTTTGACATGATGTGGAGGAATCACATCACTGTTACTGAAACATTACAGTAATTGAAACTTTAGTTGTGTTGTTCCATTTCCTTTTATATTTTGTTATTTGATATCGCTGGTGGAGAATGTGGCACATTTTTTATGTGAAGAAATTACATATTGTTTGATCTATGCTATGCTGCTTGGAATATGTTCATGTTATTCCTATTTTATTCAGCTGTATAATTGAAAACATGATATACTGACAGCCTCCTAATCCCCCATTTCTCGTTTCAATTGCACATTTTTAGAGATGTGGGTTGAAGAAGCTGATATATCTTGTGGAAGGTGACCCAAATACTTCTGAAGCTGCTGAGAGCATAAAAACTGCGTACGTAATTTTATTTTATTTTTCGTTAAATTCATTGTGCGGCTTGCCATTGTGGGGGAAGTTGAAGAAACCAAATTCAGGCTGATGTGCAACATTATTACCATCATTATTGACTGTTATGATATCATAACAAATGCTAAGGTTCGGTTTTGTGATAACATTTTGTTTTGTAATTTATTAGTAAAAACAGGAGGTGGAAACGAAATTTCATAAACCTAACACTCCCTAAAGTATACCTGCGTCTAGGTTGAATGGGGTTCATCAAATGAAACTTTGTTTCTTTCTATCTTTAATAATCATACTAGTTGTTGTATATTGTTCTGATCTCTTGACTGTAAATTATCTATTTCTGAGTACTACATTTTTCATTTGTTCCTTTGTAGTTTCTATCATTGATAAGGGAAAGCATCATTTCTGACCTTTTGCTTTGTGCAAGCGAGTGAGCAACCATCTATTGCTGAAATTTTCCATTGACTTTTTTGTTTATTTGGTGATGTGGTGGGTAGAGTTCTTATGTTTTGTTGTGGTGATGCCATTTCATGAGGTTTATGTAGCAGTGTGATGGGAATGGGTTGCTAGATTTCTCGAGTGAAGCTTACTCAAATTGTATGCCTGTATCTTTAAAAGCTCAAAAACATTTTCAATTTTCTGTTCACGTCAAAATTAGTCTCTTTCAGACTTTGAAATCCTACCTTGTACAGTTGTTTTACAACAGAGATTCTGGAGGGATTTGATGTACAGAGAACAAGTGGCTTAGGTGACACTCTAAAGAAGTATGGTTATCTTACCCAAGCAATTTCTCAATATTACAAGTCAGAAATTCTTGTAGACAATGTTAAGTCCTCTGGGACATGCCCTCCTTTTGATGAATTTATCAAAAGGTGTCAAGACCTTGATAAAACGACAGTTAGTGATGTATTTGCCATCCAGCTTATGCAGGTACTAACAATTTAAAAATTTAATTTGAACTGTTTTTCTATTGATTGTTTATTTGTCCAACTAAACTGAATCCATTGACCTTGAGTACCTTTTTAATTTGCAAGTGAAAACACATCTACACCACCTTCGGGTGTAATTTTGCTTTCAAATGCTATTTACTGGCAATTTTCAGAACTCACAGCACAGCTTAAATTGCATTCTTATTTTTGGATCATTGCTCCTCAGTACTTGGGAAAAATTGTATTCTTTTTTCGGTGGATCCTCAAATTTACTTTGATGGTGTATTGAAATATGATCAAGAACTGGCTGGATGACACGGTTGTTTTTGGTCTTGTGCAATTTCATTGAGCAACATGTTTGTTGTTCTTGAACCTTTCTTTTATGTAATGAACTTCAATTACTTGTAAAATTGGATGTTTAACTCGAATACCCATGATTTTCATCTATAATTAATATTGTTTTTATCCAAACATTTTCGAATTTGCAAATGCAGGTCCCACAGGTTACAGAGGAGGTTGCCATGGCTGTGTTGGATCTGTTCCCTACACTTTTCTCTCTTGCCCGTGCTTACTCACTACTTGTGAGTCCTCATTTCTTTCTCCCTTCTAGGAAGTCAATTGTTTGGGAATGACAATTTGATTCGGACTGGACTGGATGGTTTACCTGCAAAAATTTGTATGGAGTGAGGGTTTTTGGATGCAGTACACACTACTCAATACCCATATAATATGTTATGTTTTATAACTAGGATTTTTTGGTCCATGGATGTGGTCCATCGGTATTCCAAGGTTTCACTTTAAACTAATCTAGCTTGATCAGGAGATAAGTAAAACCTAATCATGGAATGTTTCCGCCAAAGAGTGAAACTTGGGCAGAGTCCCGAAAGTTAAATTTGTGTTCAACACGTTACACCCGCTTATGTCCAACATTTTGGTTTTATAACTAGGATTTGGAAGATCTTTGGGTAGCTTTTGAATTGAATTAAATATTGCACTTTTAATTGATACTCTTTTGTTTTGTTGATTTATTTGTTTCTTTAATTTCTGCATTTGAATAACATTCTTGTTTCACGAGTCTGTACAAAAACTGGCATAAGTGTTGAGAAAGTAATGAATTTTGATTCCAAGTATATCAGTATTCACTGTTCAGTACTCATTCAGTATGGATGAGTTTTAAAGCTGCAAATTTCCAGAATAATAGATCTGGATCCGGGTCTATTTCTTATACGCTGATACGAGTATGTTTAGAATGATATGTTTTAGAATCTTGGGAAATGGCACTAGTATTGGAGACTTGAGAGCTAGTCCATTTTATGGCGTTCTTTCAGTTCATTTTTAGCTGCTCTGTCACCAACTTCTGCTCCCTTCCACTTCTAATTTTACCCCTTCTAATTGTTTGATTTGATTAGGACGGTGATGCTCATGCACAGGAGGAGATGCTTCAAAGACAGAGTAACAATGTGATCAACGCAGTTGCCAGTAGGAACATTTTTCAGTTCGTTTGGGGCAGCTAACTTGCATTACATTCCCCCTTAAAGTTGGATTTTTGGATGTCAATCCACTAAGAAAAAGTTGAATACCATATTTTTTGCATTCCATCACTTCTCATTGTTGAATAACATGTTTGTAAGATTGTTGGCACTATAACCGAGGTTCAGTTTGCCAGCAATTTGTATATTTTGTAAAGAAAATGGACCGTATATGTATATTGCATAGGAGTTAATTAGTTTCTTATCACATAGCTATGATTAAGATTATAGATTAAATATATTTAGTCCCTCTACGCCTCCAAAAATAACAGTGCCTTTTTTAGTCCTTCAAAATAGTGAACATTGATGACCTGCTTTGTGGTGACTTATAGAATTCATGTTAATACCTGTCATATGTATCACTTAAGATTATCAGTTTAATTGATTAGATACACTACATAGTTGATTAACATGTGCTGTAACCGTTTATTTAACATGATATTGTAAAATTTTATGAATCAATTATTAAGTACACTAATGAAGTACATGGAGATATTAATTCAATGTATTATTTACATACATTCTTGCAACTTGAAACAATAGTAACAAATTTTACATGGACTACTGTTTTATATAGTCCAATTATCATAAACAAATCTTCAAATTGAAGCAATACCATTCATCAATGCTCTTCATTTGTTTCAACTTTCTACACTTTAATAGTCCTTGTTATTTACTTCTATTGCATTCATTTCAATGAAATCAATTGAAATAAAAATATATCAAATTCACATTAAATTAATGTACTATATGGAACATTAATAAAAGCAAATGAGTATTGCAATATCACGTCCACAATTAAAGTATTTCAACGTTCAAAAATTATAATGTTGATCATTAAATTAAGCATTCTAATAAAACCCACTACAAATTACATCCACAAGGAAGTATTTTGTTCAGCTCGCCTAAAACCGCTCAAACGAATATCCTTCCCTTTCTTCTCTCTTCTCCCAACCTCTTATGTAGCTTTTCTGTCTTTTCCTTAGCTATTGAAACTCATTTTCAGACAGTTTGTTTCTGCTGCATGCACATTAGCATCAACTTCATCTAACCATTTAAAAAACCGGAATGAATCTGGGTATCCAAGAAAAAAAAGACAAACAAACATAAACGCTTGAAAGTAAAATATTAACTTAATTAAGTAATAATTATAGTATTTTTCATTGAGTTTCCATTAAAAAAAAGTTTATTCTATTCATTGTTTAAAATATTTTTATTTTCGTCTAAGTATTATATCATTTGATTTTGTTGTTAATGGAATGAGAAGATGGTTACTTTCATCTTTCCTGTCAGACAAATTAAAAGAGACTAAAAAATATACAAAATTAATTAAGTAATCCAACCTCATATAATTCTTAAAATTTAATTAAGTCTTAAATATTTCATAAACATTAAAGTGCACATTCAATACTTATCAGTAATGAATGGTGGATTAGATCATAAATCCTGAATTTAATAAAAGTCATATATATAATAATTAAATATAATATACTGCCCTTGTTAAAAGCTATAAATATACATTCAAAGGATTATATAGAAGATCTTGAATTTGGCGTGTCAAAACTATGTTGCTAAATGTTACATGTAAACGTTAGATTTTAAATTTTAGAATTTATATCCGATTATCAGTATTATGTATTCTAAACATCACTAAAATAAATTTATATATAAAATAAAACTATATGTAAAAAAGCGAACTATCTCTGTGTTTTTTCTTAACTTTTTTCATATATCATGCTATTATTAATTATTATCTTGAAATTAAATGTTTGTACAGTACGTAGGTCTACATTTAATTATCATGATGATCTACTTAAATTTCACCAATAATTCTCTTGACTAATGAGTGGTGAACACATAAACTTTTTTAACATTGTTTCTCCGATTTAAATTATGTTTTTGTACTAAATTTGCTTTAATTTTTTATTCATAAATTTGATTTCTCTAATTTTTTTCAAGCGACCTTAGGCTTCATATTCTAGAAAACATACAATTTTATCCAATATTTAGTTTGACATTTTATTTTGATCAGATGAAACTTTAGACCTAACATACTTATTTAAGGTATCATAAAATATGTAGTTTTAATGATAAAAACATAAAAACATAAAAATGTAAATTTGAGAATTAAAGTAAAATTGTAAATTAATTAAAATCTGGAAATCGTAATCATAAAAAAGATTATAATATTGACTCTAAATCATTGAGCAACTTACAAGACAGTTTAAAGTGAAGAAGAGGAAGATTATCTACTATAAATCGTATAGGCTTGTTGAGACCATAGCATATGTTTGTTATAATTGTTTTAACTATTTTGTTTTTGAACGGTCTTTTGTTATTCTTTTTGTATATGTATATGGTTTATATATAGACTCTTCATAGACTTGGTCAAACACATTAAAATTGAGAGAGTTCTACAGGTATAGACCTTATACCTTCTATTATTTTTTCAATTTTGTTCTTGTTTTCTTAATTTGTTATTGCTGAGAATCTAACACTATAATAGATTTATTCTTATAGTTGCTTTTAATGAATATTTCTGCCAGAAGCGGAAAATCTTTTATATCATTTGTTTGTTTTTATCTTATTTGTGGTTTTAGCTGTTGTGGCAATTAAAAACCTGTTAAATACATGAAGATGATAAGCAAAGTTGATCACTTATATTAGAGTCACAAACAAAATATATAAGATAAATCCAGCTTATGTTTTAATGAAACAAAGTATACCAAACTATAAAAAATTCAACTGATAGAAAATTTTAACACATTTTCCTCTCAAACTCAGGTATTGACTTGTTTGTTCTCTCCTTTGTCCAAGGAGAAGTTACCAAGTGAAGGGTCTAGCCTTCAAGATGAATCCAATTTTATTTTGGAGGATCTTCCTAAGCTTTTCCTTGCTATCCTCATCATCTACCACTATGCAACAAGTATGTCCTGTTTGGACATGCTTGTATTTGACAATGATACCTGTTTTGGCCAGCACTCAAATCTTGTACTCTACAAAGAGACAAATCTTGGTAGAGAGAACCCAGCAATTCACAAACTGCATATTCCTTGCTGCACCAGAAGGATGACAAATTAGAGGTGACATTATCAACCCTTTTTCTTGTTCATTTTTGGGTCTTTGAGAAACTCTTCAAGACAAGACCTTCAATTCAACTAACTTATAAAACCCCTCATACCAAACACTTCAGAGCTTTGCAACTAGCCGGGGAACAGTTTTGGATTTTTGGTTTAGTTGCTCTTAGAGGCCTTTTTGGCCTCACCAAAAACACTATCTGTTACTATTTTGAAGTTGTTTGTGTGAGTATTGATTTGCTGTCCAAGTTTCACCTTATGGACTCAGGTAATGATTTTTTTTTTTGTTTGTTGGCATGGCTAAAGAAAATGCTGCATTAAGAACAGAAAACAATAGAAAGAAAGTTTAAACTGTTCATATGGTTCACTTGGTTTTCTTAAGGATAGTTAAATAATTGTTTAAAAGTTTTAAGCATTTCAGAAGTAATGGAAAGAAATCCAGAGCACAACATTTTAAGAAGTGTAAAACTAAAGTCACCAGAACAAAAGTGAATTTCTGAACTAAAAGAAATAATGATAAGTTGATCAATTACTCAATATGAGATAACTCGGCATTATTACTGTTTACTTTTCTGTATGAAAATATACTTTTCTCTTCAACTAACTTCTCTTTTACACAGTCTGAGTTTGATGAAAGAGCAGAAATAATTACCCCATGAAGTTGATGACTTGTTTATAGTAAGAATTTTGCCTGTTCGTTTGCACTTTTTCTAAGTTTTTGTTTTTGAAAAAAAACATACACCAGCTCTTCAACTTGGTTAAAAAAACCAAAGCTTGAGACCGAGAAAGAAACATGGAATCACTATTTTCCCTATTTTGTCTGGACACTGATGCTTGTTTCTAACATTTACATGCTGAGTGGAATGAACATGTTACTTATGCTAATCCATCTATTATGGATTGAATAGGTTCACCATATCAATGGATGAGGGAGCTGAGATGGGACTCCCAGGGATTAAATCCAATAAGACTTCTTATTGACTGTGCCAAATGTGTTGCATCTGGAAGCATTAAGAATGCAGATATTGGCCTTGAGTACATATCTCAGATTTCATCTCCTGATGGTGATGCAGTGCAAAGGATGGTGAGTTATTTCAGTGAAGCACTTGGACACAGGATAATAAAACATTTGCCAGGTGTATATAAATCCATCAATCCCTCAAAAACATCACTGTCTTCAGAAGATATCCTTGTTCAGAAATACTTCTATGAACTGTGTCCTTTTCTGAAGTTCGCATACCTCATCACAAACCAAGCCATTGTGGAGGCCATGGAATGTGAAAAGGTGGTTCACATCATTGATCTCCATTGCTGTGAGCCAGCTCAATGGATAGATCTTCTACTCACTTTCAAAAACCGCCGGGGAGGTCCACCCCATCTGAAAATCACAGGCATTCATGAGACCAAAGAAGTCTTAGACCAGATGAACTTTCATTTGACATCTGAAGCTGGGAACTTGGATTTTCCTTTGCAGTTCTACCCAGTTGTTAGCAAACTGGAAGATGTGGACTTTGAGAAGTTGCCTGTTAAGACAGGAGATGCTGTTGCAATAACTTCTGTTCTTCAGCTGCATTCTCTTCTTTCCACTGATGATGACATGGCTGGAAAAATCTCCCCAGCCGCAGCAGCATCTATGAATCTGCAGAGAGCAGTGCATATGGGGCAAAGAACTTTTGCTGAGTGGCTTGAGAGAGATATGATCAATGCATTTATCTTGAGTCCTGATTCTGCACTGTCACCTCTTTCCTTTGGTGCCTCGCCTAAGATGGGGATGTTTCTGAACGCCATGCGAAAGCTTCAGCCAAAACTGGTAGTGGTTACTGAGCAAGAATCAAATCTGAATGGATCAAATTTGATGGAGAGAGTTGATAGAGCATTGTACTTTTATAGTGCCTTGTTTGATTGCTTGGACTCTACTGTGATGAGAACATCAGTTGAGAGGCAAAAACTTGAGAGGATGCTTCTTGGAGAGCAGATAAAGAATATCATTGCTTGTGAGGGAGTTGATAGAAAGGAAAGACATGAGAAACTTGAAAAATGGATTCGAAGGCTTGAAATGGCTGGTTTTGTGAAGGTGCCTTTGAGCTACAATGGGAGGATAGAAGCAAAGAATCTGTTGCAGAGATATAGTAGTAAATACAAATTTAGAGAAGAGAATGATTGTTTGCTTGTCTGCTGGAGTGATAGACCATTGTTTTCTGTATCAGCTTGGAGTTGTAGGAGATGAATGTTCATATAAAGGACCCTTGCATGGCCATGGATTTCAATTGGTTTAAAATGAAGTAATCAACAAGACAAGAAGGTGGATGGGTTTTTATTTTCATCTTTTTTTCTTTTGTAGGTTTTGATTGTTTCCATGTATAGAGGGTTTTACGTTTTTGTTCTCTAGAGGTGGTGATGATTTAATAGCCAAAGAACATATCCATCTTGTATTCCTGTTGATGTTAATATCCATTCATTTCAGTAAAATATCAACTGTTAATTCTCACCTGGGTTAATATGCAAACAAAATTTGTTTATATAACTGCACTTGGTTTGTATCTTTTTCAGTGATATTAGCAGATATAACATTAGCCAACACTCATTTTCATTTACAACAGCTGAAAGTGATGGGATTATCAATAAAAAATGGAAAATATTTATGAGAAACTAGGGCATAGTTTTGCCCAAGAAATATTTGGGTATGTATGTTACTTCAATGTGTTTGGCTGTGCATGAAACATTGGATAGGGTAAGACAGTTTGGTAAAAGGAAGTCTTGTGCCTTTGTTGCAATATACATGCCTTTTATTTGTTTTTATTTATTTAAACCTTAACCGTAATAACAATTACATATCTAAGTGTGAGTTTAGTCACGCATTAAGTAACATACAAGAAAGAAGACCTACAACACAATGTAAGGTATTGGAATGAAAGTACTGTTAATTCCTTGTGTTGGTATTTTCTCCTTGATTTTCCTGACAATGTTTAATATCTCTCCGATGTTTGTTCCCTTGATTTTA
>Ga0099825_1002233_pt1 | contig 25664 bp, 10 predicted proteins | sample SiratroredBW_FD_76838 | JGI IMG/M metagenome (GOLD analysis project Ga0099825, IMG submission 76838) | Root nodule microbial communities of legume samples collected from California, USA - Siratro red BW | ecosystem: Host-associated > Plants > Roots > Nodule | place: USA: California | collected... | reverse complement strand
CTTTATATCAAAAATAAATAAGAGTATTTATTTTTTATGTTTTTATTGAAAAAAAAAAAAAAAAAAAAAAAGTGAATATATATATATATATATATATATATATATATATATATATATATATATATTATTACTAATCTGAGATTTTTATAAGTAGTTAGCCCACCATTTGCAATAAATGTTAGGATAAATATACTTTGATAATTCCTTTCCAAAATCACCTACTCTCCAATTATTTTTAATAATAAAATATTTTATTTAAATAATAATAAATAATATAAATGTAATATTATAATAAAATAATATTTTATGTAATTGTAATATAGTTATTGAAAAAAATATAATTGTTAAATGGTCATGACTCTGGTTGGATTAGGGAGTAGATTTGGAAGAGTAGATTTGAGATGATTTAAAATGATTTAAGATAAAAGTGTATGAAAAGATTAATCTTTTGGATTAAGGGAAAGATAGTAAATTTTAAAGAAAAAGTTTATAAAAGTTTGTGTATGATGTGATAGATAAAATAAATATTTTAATTTATAAAATTATAATTTTTTTCTTATAATTAAAAATAAAATATATTTAATTTATTTAATATAATTAATAATAATTATAAAAATATTAAATTATGTAATTATTTATAAATTAAAATTTAATTTATTATAGAATATATTAATTATTAATGTAAATTTAATTTTTTTAAAAATAATTTCAATATTAAATTTAAAAATTATTATTATTTTATAATAATAAAATTATTATCATATAATTTATTTTTATTTTTTTATAAAAATTATAGTTATATTAATATTATTATTAATTAATTTATTAATAATATTATATAATAATTTTATTATAAAAATTACATAATATTTAAAACTTTTACTTTTAAATATTATATTATTAAATATTATTTTATATTATATTATATGATAAATTAAAAAACATACGATTAGTGATATAAGTTATATACATGTAATCCATTATATACGGAAATATAATAAATAATAATTATTATTATTTTTATTTTATTATATCAAATAACTATTATATTTATTTTATTAATAGTAAAAAATTATTAAAAAAATAAAATAGATTTGTAATTTTTTTATAAATCTCTACAATTATATGAAAAAAAAGTACAAAATTTTTTTCTCGTTTTCAAAAATTTTTATTAATATTTTATTTTTAAAAAATTTAACAAAAATTTTATTAATAAATAATGATAAATTAAATATATAAAAAAAGTATTCAGTAATCGTTTATATCATAAATCTTCGCAAATTTAAAAAAAATATTGTTGCAAAGATAAATTCTCGAATTTAGCATTTAAATAATATTTTATTCTTTAAAAGGTTAACTTTTTTTTTACAAACAGTAATTTTGCGACAATCCATTTTCGGAACAAAATAATACCTTAATGTTATTATCAATGCAATCGTAAACAAAATGAAATATTTCTTAAATACTTTGAAAGATTTTACGGTGTGTATATAATTTGGTTTCTAATCCCTGCTTTAAAGTTGGAATTTATTTTTATAATTATGATGAAATCATATATTTCAATTATATTCAAATTGATGAATGAATGTATTTATCTTCCAGAAATAAAGAGATATAGTTTCTTAAACAAATAAATAATGAAAAAATAACATTAAATTATTATATATTTATAAATAAATAAGAATTTTTTAGATTTATATTTTGTTAGACTCGTATAATTTTCTATATAATATAATATAATTTTCTATATAATATAGTAGATAAATTACTTTTATATTAATTACTTAACTGTTATAAATGTTCAAACTTTGTATGAAAACATCTAAAACAAATTCCTTAACACTAAATGGTTTCTTTTAAGTAAATGCGTTGTGTAAAAATATCTTTCTCGCAATTAAAAAAACAAGATTAAGTATAGGTAATATCCTAATCATTACTATGAATTGTTTTGAAAAAAAATATATTTTTTAATTTAGATAAAAATGATGTCTATAAACAATAACAGTGATTATGATGAAATAATAAAAACAAAATCACACATTTCAATTTCAATTTAATGAACCCTAAACCCTAAAATCTATATTTAATGTAATCTAAGTAACAACTTTATCTAAAAAGTTTTCATTATTTTTTTGAATTATATACGTACAAAACTTCAATACATGATTAAATAATAAAAAAACAATATAATATACTTAAGATGAACAGAAAAGACACACATTTCAATTTAATGATAATTTATATTCAATACAATTCAAGCAATTTTATTTGAAATTTTTATTATTATTTTATTATATTATGTATGTACAAAAACTACAATGCAACTAATACAAGAAAAGTCACAACCTTTACTAAAAAAAATATTGAAAACACTTAAATGCTTATACCACACCACAGTGATGTATAATAATTGAGAAGACTGGAGTGACAAATTTTCATATAATAAATTATATTAGAACAGTCTATAACACTTTCAATATTGATTGATGATGTTAAAGATGGTATAATCAATATGAATAGAAAAAAACTCACATTTCAATTTAATGGAAATCTACATCTAATGCAATCCAAGCAACATTATCTTAATTTTTTTTTTCCACTGTTTTCTTGAATTATATAGGTACAAAAACTCAAATGCAACTAATCACTGAAAATCCACAACTTTTACCGAAACAACATTCAAAAAGAAAAATATAAGAAATTGAAAACAACTAAATGTCAATAACCAATATAAGATATTGAAAACACTTCATATCACAATGGTGTATAACAATATAGGAAATTATAAAAATAAGGAGATGGGCTACACGCAAGATGAAAAGAGAAGGACCACATCTTAGTTCAATGAGAATTTGCATCCAATATAATTCAAGCAACCTTATCTAAATTTTTTTCATTATTTTTTTAATTATATAGGTATAAGAACATACCACAGTGTGGCCTATAACAACCAAGAAAATTATAAAGATAAGAAAGTGTGTTAATTGAAAAATTTTCATCAACATAACAGAAAAATCTATAAGACTTTCAATCTTAATTGATGATCTGAAGGATAATACACTCAAGATGGATAGAAAAAGACACATTTCAATTTAATGAGAATCTTCAATGCAATCCAAACAACCTTATCTAAATTATTTTTTTCATAGTTTTCTTAAATTATATAGGTACAAAAACTTCAATGCAACTAATGTAGAAAAATTCACAACCTTTATGGAAACTACATCCAAGGAAAAAAAATACAAGATATTGAAAACACTTAAATGCAATACAAATACAATATATTGAAAACACTTAAATGATTGTGACCACACCACAATGGTGTATAACAACATAGAAAATTACAACAAGTATGGAGATGTATAAATTGGAGTGAAAAAATTTTATAAAAAGAAATTACAACAAAAAAATCTATAACACTTTTAATCTTGATTGATGATCTTGAAGAATCAAGATAAAAAAAAAATACATTCTAATTCAATGAAATTATATATCCAATATAATCCAAACAACCTTATCTAATTATTTTTCACTGTTTTCTTAAATTATATAGGTACGAAAACTTCAATGCAACTAATACCTGACAAATTCACAACCTTTCTCCAAACAATATCCAGGAAAGAATAGAAAGCACATAGAACACTTAAAAACTTATAACCAATATATAATATATTGAAAATACTTAAATGTATATATCCACACCACACTAGTGTGTAGAACAACATAAAAAATTACAAAGATAAAAAAATATGTTACTTTCAATATTGATTAATGATCTTAAATTACAATAGTGATAAATTTTCATAAAATATTACAACAGAAAAATCTATAATATTTTTCATCTTAATTAGTGATCTTAGAGAATAATATTTCTTTAAAGATGATACTTCAAAAACTCTTATTTAAATTATTATTTTTAATTATAATCTATTACTTTATTTTCAGAGTAATTAAAAAAATTCTAAACATGTATCATTCATTATTATTAAACATAATCAGTCACATTGAAAGTATAATTTTTAGCTTATTATAATTGATTATTTACAAAACTTATAAAAGCTAATTAATCAATATAATTCATTATTCTTTTAACTATTGTATTAATTACCAATATTCAAAAAATAATTTTTTAACAAATAATTTATGCGAAATAATTGATTATTTGCTAATTAAATGAGTAATGGAGACTGATAAGTAAAGTTGCGTCGTTATAAAAAAAATAGCACAACATGGCATTTGTGAAATTTAACGATTACGAGTATAAAATGCAGAATTACAAAAATTATGATAAATATGTAACTTGAGATATAATATACATTTGGTATTAGATAAAAAAAGTCATCTCGTATTGGCTACTACACGGTCATACTAATAAATAGACAAGTAATTGACAAAAAAAAAAAAATAGAAATAAATTGTGAAAGTTAAAATTCGATGGGGTTTAGTCAAATTTGAATTAATACTTACCGATTTAATATTACATGCAATATTTTAAAATTTATATTCAATTGTTTAATTTACAGAGTTAGGTGGATACGAATTAATTTGGACATCTTATTTGGACCATGGATTTATAATTGGCCAATTTTTTTTAAATTACTTTAATTTTAAATAAATAAAATAAATATATTGAATATTCAAATATAATACACGTGTGATTTTAATAATTAATTTTATAATGAACTATGATCTTATATTATTTACTATTAAAATTTAATAAAAAAATATTATACCAAAAATAAAATAAGAAATTTAGAACATGTATATGAATTTATAAACATTAAAAATATCACTTTCAGATCTGGTTGAATATCCACAAAAATTGCAATTCATTATTTAAATTTGAATATTATTCATTTTATTCAAATTTGTTTATTTAATATTACCATTTAATTTGACCGTGTATCTAAATTTATTTTGGATTTTCTTCGGATGAATTTTATTTACTCAAACCTAGTTAAATTCTTTGCAATAAAATTCAAAAAATTAAAAGTTAAACACGAAATTTTATAGAAAATACAAATATAGTTAATATCACGATCAATATTATGAACTAATTTGATAAAAAGAAAACCTTGTTTTTACTATATTTTTAAAATTTGACAAAGATTATGTGTATAATGATAATCATTATGATGAAATAATAAAAAGAGCAATATAATAAAGTCAAAATGAATAGAAAAAAATATAGATTTCAATTCAACGATAATCTACATCAAATAGAATTCAAATAATTTTATCTGATTTTTTTTTCATTGTTTTCATTAATTATATGAATATAACAATTCCAATGCAATTAATATAGCAAAATTTACAACCTTTATGACGAAATACAAAAAATTACAACCACTTAAATACCTATAACCAATCAAAGATATTAAAAACATTTGAGTGCATGTAACCACACTATAGTGGTGTATAACAACATAAAAAATTACAAAGATAAAGAAATGTGTTACTTGGAGTGACAATTTTTCATAAAAGAAATTATAACAGAAAAATCTATACTAGTTTCAATCTTGGTTAATAAGCTAGAATATAATACAGTTAAGATGAAGAGAGAAAGACATACATTTCAATTCAATAGAAATCTACACCCAATGAAATCCTAATAACTATCTAAAAAATTTTCATTATTTTCTTGAATACAACTAATACATGAAAATTCACAACCTTTATGAAAACAACATCCAAGAAAAAAAATACAAGACATTGAAAATACTTAAAATGTCTATAACCACTACAATATATTAAAAACACTAAAATACCTATAACCATACCACAGTGGTGTATAATAACATAGAAAATTAAAAAAAACAAATAATTATGTCGCTCAGAGTGACATTTTTCCATAAAAAAAATCTATAACACTTTTAATATTGATTGATGGCTTTAAATAATATTTTTTCAAATTTGTAAAAAATGATACTTCAAAAACTCTTGTTTAAATTATTTTTTAAATATAATCAATTGTTTTATTTCCATAGTAACTCGAAAAAATATTATAAACACTTGTAGTTTTTTATTATTAAACATAACCACTGTAATTTTTTAGCTTGCTATAATTGATTATTTACAAAACTTATAAAAACTAATTAATCAATGTAATTCATTATTTTTTTACTAATATATTAATTACGAAATATTTAAAAATGAATTTTAGCAAAAAAAATTAGGCGAGATAAATAATTATTTGCTAATTAAGTGAGTAATGAAGACCACTTACCAAGTAAAGTTGCGGTCATTATAAAAAAATCAACACAACATGACATTTATGAAATTTAACTATTAGTAGTATAAAATGTAGAATTACAAAAATTATGGTAAATATGTAACTAGGTATATAATATACATTTGGTATTAGATAAAAAGTCATTTCATATTGGCTACTACACCATCATATTAATAAATTGAAAAAATATATAAATCAACTGTAAAAGCTAAAATTCGATCGGGTTTAGTCGAATTTGAATTCAAACATGCCGATTTAATATTAAATTTAATATTTTAAAATTTATATTCAATTATTTAATTTATAATGTTAGTTGGGTACGAATTAATTTGGACTGGTTATTCGGACTATGGATTTATATTTGGTCAATTTAAAAAAAAATAAATAAAATAAATCTATTCAATCTTTAAAAATAATCACACGTGTGATTTCAATAATTACTTCTATAATGTACTATGATTTTGTACGATGTACTACTAATTTTTAACAAGAAATATCATGTCAAAAGTAAAATAAATTTAAATAAGAACATGCATCCAATACATTTAAATAAGAACATGCATCCAATATAATTAAAGCAACATTATCTGATTTTTTTTCAGTGTTTTCTTAAATTATATAGATACAGATCCAATACAATCCAAGCAGTCTTATCTGGTAGTTTTTCACTGTTTTCTTAATTATATAGATACAAATCCAATACAATTCAAGCATATTACCAATACAATTCAAGCAACCTTATCTCATATTTTTTACTATTTTTTAAATTATATAGATACAAGCATTTTAATGCAACTAATACAGGAAAATTCACTGAAAACAACATCTAAGTATAAAATAAAGAATATTAAAAACACTTAAATACCTATAAATAATATAACACATTGAAAATACTTAAATGTCTATAATAACGTCACAATAATGTATAATAACATAAAAAATTACAAAGATAAAAAATGTGTTAAGTTACAAATTCCAAAAAAAAGAAAACAAAAGAAAAATTACAACATATACTTTCAATTTTAATTTTTAATTGATGATCTTAGACAATAAAATTTCTTAAATAATATAAAAGATGATACTCCAAAAATTATTGTTTAAATTATTTTTAATTATAATTGATTACTTTATTTTTAGAAGAATCCAGAAAGAATATTCTAACACGTATTATTTATTATTATTATTATTAAACATAATCAGTTACAACTTCCATATTATAATTGATTATTTACAAAACTTATAAAAACAAATTAATCAATGTAATTCATTATTTTTTGACTAATATATTAATTAAGAAATATTTAAAAATGAATTTTAGCAAATAATTTATGCAAAATAAATAATTATTTGCTAATCAAATGAGTAATGAAGACCACTTATCAAGTAAAGTTGAGGTCATTATGAAAAGATCCACACAATATGACATTTAACTATTAGTAGTATAAAATGTAGAATTACAGAAATTATGATAAATATGTAAGTTCAAATATAATATACATTTGGTATTAGATAAAAACTCATTTCATATTGGCTACTACACCATCATATTAATAAATTGAGAAAAAATTATAAATAAACTGTAAAAGTTAAAATTCGATCGGGTTTAGTCGAATTTGAATTCAAACTCACCGATTTAATATTAAACTTAATATTTTAAAATTTATATTCAATTAATTATTTTATAAGGCTAGTTGAGTACGAATTAATTTGGACTGGTTATTCGGAATATGGATTTATATTTGGTCAAATTTTTTAAAAAACTTTTATTTTTAATTTTAAATAAATAAAATAAATATATTGAATCTCTAAAAACAATCACATGTGTGATTTTAATAATTACTTCAATAATGAACTATGATTTTATATGATCTACTATTAAATTTTAACAAAAATATCACATCAAAAATAAAATAAAAAATTTAGAATATGTCTAAAGTTTATAAACATTAAAATATCATTTTCGGATTAGGTTGAATATCCACAAAATTGTAATATATTATCTAAACGTAATCATTATTATTTATTTTATCCGATTTTATTTATTTAATATTATTTATTCACCCGATACAATCCGACATTGCACCTAAATTTATTTTGGATTTCGTAAGGATGAGTTTTATTTACTCAAACCTAATTAAAATATTTATAATAAAATTTAAAAAATTAAAAGTTAAACAGAAATATTTATTGAAAATAAAAGTGCAGTTAATATTACAATCATTATAATTAATTTCTTGATAAAATATTTTTTTATTAAATTTTGATAAAGATGGTCCGTATAAGCAATTATAATGAAAAAAAATAATATAGTACAGATGAACAGAAAAAGACACACATTTTAAATTTAATGAGAATTTGCATCCAATGTAATATATAAGCAACTTTATGGAGAAATTTTTATTGTTTTCTTAAATTATATGGATATAAAAACTCTAATGCAACTAACACTGAAAAAATTCATAATCTTTTGGAAACAACATCTGAAAAAAAAAATATAAGATATAAAAAACACTTAAATGCTTGTGATCACATCACAATTATGTATTACAACACATAAAATTATAAAAGATAAGAAAATGTGTTATGTATTACAACACATAAAATTATAAAAGATAAGAAAATGTGTTAATGAGAGTGACAAATTTTTATAAAATAAATATTATAATACAAAAATTTATAATATTTACAATCTCAATTAATGATCTGAAGATATTACAGGCAAGACCAACAGAGAAAGGCACATATATCAATTAAATCAGAACATACATCCAATACAATTCAATAAAATTATGGATCCAATGCAATTGAAACATACATCCAATACCAGTCAAGCAGCCTTATCTGATGTTGTTTTTTTCACTGTTTTCTTTAATTTAGATACAGATCCAATTAAATTCAAATATACATCCAATACAATTCAAGCAATCTTATCTGATATTTTTCACTGTTTTTTTTTTTTTTAAAAAAATTATATAGATACAAGCATTTCAATGTAACTAATACATGAAAATTCACAATTTTTATGAAAACAACATCCAAGTACAAAATAAAAAATATTAAAAACACTTAAAAAACTATAAATAATATAACATATTAAAAATACTTAAATGTCTATAATAACGTCACAATAATGTATAATAACATAAGAAAATTACAAAGATAAAAATTGTGTTAAGTGATAAATTTTCAAAAAAAGAAAATGAGAAATTACAACATATACTTTCAATTTGAATTGATGATCTTAAACAAAAACATTTCTTAAATAATATAAAAGATGATACTCCAAAAATTATTGTTTAAATTATTATTATTTAATTTTAATTGATTACTTTATTTTAGAAGAATCCAGAAAAATAATATAACACGTGTTATTTGTTATTGTTAAACACAATCATTTACAGCTTGCATATTATAATTGATTATTTACAAAAGTTCTAAAAACTAATTAATCAATATAACTCATTATTCTTTTCACTAATATGTTAATTACAAAATATTCAAAAACAATTCTTAGAAAATAGTTTATGCGAGATAATTAATTATTTGTCAATTAAATGAGTAATGGAAACTAGTTATGAACTAATGTTGCTGTCACTATAAAAAAAAGAAAATCAACACAACATGACATTTATGAAATTTAACGATTAGTAATATAAAATGTAAAATTACCAAAATTATGGTAAGTATATAACTTGAAATATAATACACATATGGGTATTAGATACAAAGTCATCTCATATTGACTACTACACCACATTATTATTAATAATTTGATAGTGAATTAACGAAAAAAATTAAATGAAGTATACTTTTAAATAGGAAAATTTCCTTTGAGTGACTGAAATATGTGATGTATAATTCTAAAAACGAAATTAATAAAGACTCTAAAGAAATTGTGAATTGTTGTTGAAAAGAAAGGAAAGAGAAAGAGTGATGCAGCAGCCAGCCATAATAGCCTGAACGGTGTGAATGGTGTATCCGTACAACCCTCTCTGCAATCACTGACGCTGCCTCTGCATGCAAAGTACCCGCATGCCCTCACTCTCTCTCATATCATCTTAATTAATTAAGTAATTAATTAATTAACATTAACGCCAAAACCATTTATCACTCTCATCCAAACCCAATTATTACTCAATAATTAATCAAGCGGTTCCGGTTAAGGTGTGGGCATCACATACACAAGGCCCAGGGCGGTGCAAGCAACTAACCCAACCCAAGCCTCTTCTCCTCGATTGTATCGGCGCACGTTAGCAGTACGGTTGGTGTGTTTATAGAGAGAAGAGAGAAGCCGTGAACCGAGTGAGTGATGGAACCATAAAAGCGAAGGGGTCTTGCTTTGCAGGTGCACTGTACCGCACACAACATCACAAACACAAACATAAACATAAACCTCTTAATTTGTCTTTGTCTGTGTTCTACTCTTGTTAGGTTGCACCTGCGCGTAGCGGAACGGAACGCACATTTGAGCATTACTCTGAAGGTACGGTGGCAATGGAGTTAGAGAGAGAATGTAAGGGTCCGCATTATATAACATAACTCTCATGAATCAATGAACTACATTGTGTGAAACGTTTCTTTTCTCCATTTTTTTATTCTTTTTTTTTTTCTGTCTCGAACAAGAGGACACGCCTCCCTCGCTCCTTCTTAAATCTCACGTGTCTTCACTTCACTCTCTCTATCTCTCCTCCTTCTTCTTCTCGCTTTCTCCGTTTCCTCGTTCGTTTTCTCCGCCTTTCTCTGCCTTCCATGAGGAGGAGGAGAGAGATGGAACTTCCTCCCAGAGACGGACTTCCCCGTAACCGAGGTACTGCTACTGCTATTACCACCAGCGCAACGCCATCCATTCTCAATCATTTTCTCTTTTTCTCACGCACCTTCCTTCAATACAATAGTGCTACTTTACTTTTTTCTCTTTCTTTCTTTTAATCTGTGCTGCCGGATTTACCCGGACAGGTTTTTTCACCATCGCTCCACCAAATCAAAGTCAACAAACGCTAATTATTATGTTTTGTTGTTCCTTTTATTGCTGTCGGGTTAAGGTTGTTTCAGGAATGGTGAACTGAATCAGTATCGGTTCTTGATTCTCCTCTATTCTAAATCCATGGCCTTGTTTGATGGTGGATCGGTTTTTTGTTTCAATTCTTCAATTTTATTGATTGATTTGTTTTGTTTTATGGCTTCGTAGGTGTGACAGATGATTTGTACACTGAACTGTGGCGTGCATGTGCGGGGTTTTCCGTTTATGTTCCTCGTGTTGGAGAGAGGGTTTTCTACTTCCCTCAAGGTCACTTGGAGCAGGTTCTTCAATTCTCTTTCTTTCTCTTTTACTCCTTCTTCCAATCTTGTCTTTGTCGTTCTCAATTCTACTCATGTTTTGTGTTGACTGTACAGCAAAGATGGTAACTTTCCAAGGTTGTCTTGTCACCTATTATTTTTGTTTTTATTATTATTTCAGTTAATTTTATTGGGTCAATTATTGCAGAAGTGTTTTGAAACACCATGTCTTCCTTGTTGATTTTAAATCAAAACGTTTTTTTTACCTGTTCTAAAGATTAAATATGTTCTGCTTTATTTAATGTAAGCAAGTTTATTGATGATGAATGTTGGAAAACGTCATTTTGAAATATGCAATTTTCCTGTGTTAACTAATTTTGCTTTACATTGTGGATCTTAACAGTGCTATGTTTTAATTCTGTATTTCTTACTTTTGTATCATTTGATTTAATTGGTTTCACTTAATATTTTTTTCTACAAAATATATGGATGTATTTTTTCATTTACTTAGTTTGTGATTTAAAGTTTTGTTTTTCTCAGCCTCCCAGTTTCGGTTTTATCGTTTCTGTTCAATTTAGTGTCTTCTCTCAAATGCCCTTTATCTCTTGTTTCTTGTTATCATCGTCAATCCATGCGTTCATACTGAGATTGTTCTGGTCTGGCTGAAGTTCATTTTGTGATAAAAGGCTTTTGTGAAATTTATTCTTTTTGGAATTTAGAAAATATAAATATTTCAGTTGAAACGATCATGCTTACTCTTATATATTTAATGCATTTTCATTTAATATTTTTATTAATTACGTATTATTTTATTAAATTATTTTTAAAAGATAAGTGTAACTCTTAAGTGCATTTTTGTTTTTTTCGTCAGAAATTCCGTTTAACGTCAGTCCTTCGGTCACGCTTAGGAGCATTGAACGATGTGCAAATGATAATTCAAAGACAGTTTAAATTTATTGGATTAGCGTTACTTTTTCTCTCACCTTGTTCTAATCTAAGTCTTTGAACGCATCTTTACGCATATGATTTTCTAATATGTATTTTCTATATGATTACCTATTTAAACTATGGGAAGAAAGCGTTATTTGTGAACAATGTAAAACTTTGTTTCTTAATTTTGTGCTTTCAAATTTACGAACATGGAAGACATCATTCCTTCTCAAACATACTTTTACATTCAATTTATATAAGATTTACCGTTTTATTTGCTTTCTCGTCAACTTTTGATTTTTTCCAGGAATCTCTAATGGCGTATATTCTTGTTGTCTTTGTGTTTTCGATGAGCCATTATAATTAAGCAAAGGAGAGATAGATATGAATGATGTATACAATTTTTTTTGTTTCTTGATTTCATGCTTTGGAAATTGTGAAAACCTAAGCATCATTAGAAATGAGTTTGCAAATAAACTTTTTGTCTCGTTATGTGTAGTAGGCAACTAAGACTCTATGGTTAGTGTATGTTTCATAACATTTTTTTATTAAAAAATAATTGTTTGTTTTTTCAAAAAAATAATAAAAACAAGTAATAAATCAAAGAATTTACTTAAATCACTCTAGAGGGCTAAAGCATCCTTTTCTTAATCTATGATTTAAACTTTTTGGAAATTGAAAACTACTCAAGAGTTTTAATGGAAACAGTTAAAAAATAGATGACATTAATAATTTTTTTTCAAATATTTATTGTATTTTTAAATATTCTTCATTCAATAAAAAATATTAAAATAGTATTATAGCCTTAGTTGATTTATTTTATGAGACAAGTGAATTTTTTAATTTGTAATTTATGGGCTTCTCCCATTTTCCATTTTTTTTCTTCTTTGTTTATTTGACGGCGATCATCTCTTTAATATCCTTGATCACTGTTTTCTTTTTTTGTCTTTGACCCCCACTTTTATATTTGGATTTTTTTTTGTTAATTGTAATGAACCTTCAATTTGTTAAGCTCTTCATTTAACATCTAATGAATTTATTTTTCTTTCTTTTAAATTTGTGAAACAGTTTCGCTTGTAGATTAATGAAGTATACTAAAGTGTTTTAATTGAAACAATTAAAAATAATAATAAAACTAATAATCATGTTTTCAAATATTTAATGTACTTTTTAATTTTTCATTCAATGTTTTATTAACTATTAAAATAATAACGTGTTGAACTTATTTTAACATACAAGTGTGTGTTTGTAGAGTTATGATGGTCTTTACTCTCCCCTTCTTTCAATCTTTGTTTAATGTGGTGGTCTAGTCTCTCACATTTTTTTTTGGTCATTGACTGCTATGTGAATCGTAATTAGATAGTGTTGCTAAAGTTCATTGTCTTTTAATCTTTCGAAATCATTGAGTTCGGATTTTTTAATTAATAAATCTCAATCACTTCAATCGATACCATTTAACTTAAACAAAATTAATAATTATAGATTTTTAAAATACTTTTTATTTAATTTAACCATTAAAACCCTTATTTAAATAATACATACCGCTATCTGACTAATGTAAGTTTTTTCATCTTTGGTTGACCATTACGTTTTTTTCCAATGTCCTTGATTTTGATTTATGTGAGATTAGATCACATTAACCGTCGTTAAAACTCCATCTCTTATAATTGTTTTACCATGATATTGGTATCTCTCTTACATCATTATTTTGAAATCTACTAGTTCATTTTTTTTAAATAAAAACACAAAAAATTTCAATTGATAATATTAAAATGAAAATGGTATTTTGATTCTTTAAAATACGTATTTAATTTAAGTACCAAAGAGTTAATAAAATACTATCACAATGTTGCTTTTATTAACTTATTTAATAAAATAAATATATCTCCTAAATTTATAAGAGTTTTTTTCGATTCTGTGTTTGATAGGGATCTCTCTTCTATTATATGCCTTTGAACTTTTTGCATGTTTCCTAGGGATCTCTTTTAGCATGTTACTGATCTTTGTGTATGTATGGTTTGATTACTAATTAAAACTATGTAAAGGAATATTACATGTGAACGATATAAAATCTTACTTCTTGATTTAATTTCTTTGGAGAGTATGAACATCGCATTTATTTATTTTTTTTGTTAGAAGCGGATTTCCAACCATCTTCTTTGTTTCTTTCTGTTCTAGGCAACTATGATTGTAAATTTCATCTCTTCTTGTGTTTAATTTTTAATTAAGACTCTGATATTAACATTACATGTGAATGATATTAAATCTTGCTTCTTGATTTCATCCTTTTTAGAGAATATATATGGACATCAAATTTATTATTAGAAACAAGTTTTTAAATATTTTCTTTGTTTTTTAATGTCCTAGACAACCATGACTCTACATTACTAGTAGTAATATTTTAATGCTTTTAGTATTTTTCTTATTATATTTTATATTTTTTTTTCTTTCACATTTTAGGTTTTTCATTTATTTGAAAATAATTATTTTTCAAATGGGTGGTTTATCTTTTTTCGTCCTTGATCAGTTGTGAGTTTATACAAAGTTAGATCACACTAGCGTGGCTAAAACTCTGTCTTTTGCATTTATTGTTTTGAAACTTCTGAATCTGGGTAGAAATAGTTGTTAGGTTGAGCTTAACCATGTTTGAACTGCCTTCGATTAAAACTATATAATATGAACCTCACTTATTAACTTATTGTAGTATATTGTAAAGGCATGGTCTAATATACACAAAAAACTAACTTGTTTTATAATTTAACATCTTGATAGAGAAAAAGAACTGAACAAATATATATAGTAGATTTAATAATATATATTGTAAAACTCTGAATAACATACAAATTTATTTTTCAATAAACTTATAAAGTTAATCTTGACTATTTATATAGGTTAAAGTGATTTACAATCAAAAACATAAATGATTAAAAAGTTTTAAAGCATTAGAATAAATTTAATTAAATAATAATACTAACAAATGCTGATGTTTATTAAAATAGTATTTTAACGCCATTTTACTAATTTTTTTTTACAGATTTGTTGTGATTTCTACATTTGTAAAATTTATGGTTTTCTCTCTCTCTCTCTCTCTAACTCAGTTTTTCTCAGCACATATCTTTTGTTTTTTTTTAATATTTAATGTATTTCTCAATATTTTTTTGATTTATTACTTGAATAACTTATTATACGAGATGACTAGTTCCTACTGTACAACCAAAAAAATTACCAGACAAGTGAGTTTGCTAAGTTTGTAATATTGAACATTTACTTGTGTCATACATAGAATAATACAAAAAGAAGGGCTATTTGCTTGCTTGATATGTTTTTGTATGCAAAATCTATATACTGTCTTCTGATTACCATTTGATGATCGAATAATTGGCATGTGGAATAGGTTGCTGCATTCACTCAGCATCAGGAAGATGGACACATGGAAATTCCTGTGTATGATTTGCCTCCTAAGATCTTATGCAGGGTTGTGTGTGTTCAATTACAGGTATTGTCATCTTTCTACTCGGGTTAGTATCGTTATTTGCATCAAATGTTTAGTGCATATTGAAAATAATGTATATATTTGATTTTGCAGGCTGAAACGTACACTGATGAGGTTTTTGCTCAAGTTACATTAGTCCCCGAGCCCAGGGTTGGCTACTTTCTCTTCTAACATCTACCTTCACCTTGTTATGATGTTTTTTTTTATAGTATCCATTCAGTATGTCACATTAGTATTCTATAGAATTTAATCTTAAAGAATGAATGGCAATTTACCTTGTACGACATGCAAACAAGGATAATGTCTTAATAGAATTGGTTATTGCTTGGATCTTTGCAGCAAAATCATTTTGGTTTAGAGAACGAGGACAATCATGTTCCTCCCAGAACTACAACCTACTCCTTCAGTAAGGTACTCACTCCATCAGACACAAGCACACATGGTGGATTCTCTATTCCGAAGAGACATGCTGATGAATGCTTCCGTCCGCTGGTTGGAATCCTTAACATCTGTCATTTATTTAGTTTTTTCTTTTTAAGGAATTTGGCTTATTTAAGGTTTTTGTCTCTTTGATATTACAGGACATGACTCATCAAACGCCTGCACAGGAAATTGTTGCGAAGGACTTGCACGGGTACGAGTGGCATTTTCGACACATATTCCGTGGTATGTTTAGATTACTTTTATTTTGTTAAATATTTCCGATTCAGTTGCAACAATGTAGGGAAATTATTGTTAATGCCAAGTAAAATAAATCGCATATTTTTTTGCAAGAAATGCTGGTTTAGTTTCTGGGTTGGATTTTTTTTCAAATGAAATGCAGGTCAGCCGAAACGACACTTGCTGACTAGCGGTTGGAGCACGTTCGTGAGTGCAAAGAAACTTGTTGCTGGAGATTCATGCATTTTTGTTAGGTACTCTCTGTCTCCATGTCTCCTTCTTTCCCCCATGAATTCTGTTTGTGCTATTCCAGAGAAACTCTGGTTAGGATCACAAGTTTTTTTTTTTTTTTTTCAATGCTTTAAGAGAAGTTAATCATTGCCAGTATAGTTTTCAACTTCCACTAAGAGTAAGATTTTCAAGTAATAGTAGAGAATATTAGTGGTTTGTGCTTTTGGCGGTTTGATATAAAGTAACAAGAACAGGAGCTTTGTAATAGTTTAATTTAATAATTCCAATGTTAATAGAGGTGTAAGTAAGAATGACAGTGCTTGTGTTATTGCAGTGGGGAGGATGGAGAAGTTCGTGTTGGGATTCGTCGGGCAATTAGACATCACAGCAATGCGTCCCCGTCTTCATCTCTGATATCGGGTCATAGCATGCAACTTGGAATTTTGGCTAGTGCTTCCCATGCTGTTGCCACAGGATCCATGTTCACTGTCTATTACCACCCTTGGTGAGTTGTTCATGATTTATCAGATTGAAAATTCAAAAGGACATGTCTAATTTTCTTGCATTGTATGTGTATATGTGTGTGATACACACACACACACACCCTTTGGGCATAAGTTTCAGTTGGAATGAGCTCTGTTACACACATCTTTTGCAGGAAGAATCCCTTTGAGTTTGTTATTCCTCTGCAAGACTATTTGAAGTCAACTGTAGCTGACTATTCAATTGGAACGAGAGTACAAATACAGTATGATGTTGAAGAGTCTCTAAAAAGGTAATGATGTCAAAGTTTGGCCGAGTCATGGATGTTTTGTTTTGAAATAAATCCATCACTATGAAAATAAAAGGAAAACGTACAGAAGCTGTTCAATGATAATTATAGTCTCTAACTACAATGAAACAATTCGTAATCAGGTCTATTGTATTTTTGTTCGGGTAACCAGATATGCAGGTACGATAATTGGTAATGAAGTTATTGACATCATTAGGTGGCCTGGTTCTGAATGGAGATGTCTCAAGGTAATCAGACCCTTTCCTAGTCTTTTAGATTTAGTTCTTCGAAGCTATAACACCTTTATGTTTTATATTACTCGATTCAATTAAATTTATATCTCTTCTCAGGTGCAATGGGATGGCATAGTAGATGCCTTCATGCACCCTGAAAGGGTTTGTCCTTGGTGGATTGAGCCATTGGAGTCTGGCATGGAGAATTACTTTCCTGTTCTCCCCAACCCAAAAAGGGCACATCTAGTTAACCGGGGCCCTTTGCCTGGATCAAGTGTCTTTGCCATGGATGGTCAGTACTTACCATGTTAATGCTATAACTTTCCATGTTTAGATATTAGAATGATATGTCTCTTTGAGCATTGTGGACTAGTTGAATTTTCTTGTTATCAGATGCTGTTCAGAGTTCAGCCAAGGGGGCATCTCAGACTCAGAGAGCAGATAGGGACTTGCAAGGACAGGATTACAGTGGCCTGAGTACTTCACGGACCTTGCAGAGACCACCATCGACTGATGTGATCCACCCATCGAAGTTCTCAATCGGTGGCTCACACATGGGGAAGGAGAATCTGAACCAGCTCCCCTTCCTCATGCAAGACATTCTTCATAAGTCTGTTGGAAGATCAACGTCACTGCCACGGGAACACTTGTCAAGATCGAGTTCAAATTTGAGCTCCATTTGTTCTGAATCCTTGGGATTTTCGCCTTCTGAATCTAGAAATGAAAATGATGCTCCATTTGATCATCTTGGCAGTTGTAGTAGATACAAGCTTTTTGGAGTTAATTTAATTGACCGCCAACCGGAGCTCCCTTCACCACAATTTGCTGGTTTCAGCAAGACTTCAAGCCTGCTTTCTAGCCCTCCAATGTGTTTTACCTCCGGGAAAACATGTAAGAAGTGTCGCTCTGTCAATAATCGTAGCTGCACAAAGGTACTAATCATTTCATATTTAACCTTCACATTGATTTGATTTTCTTGAGTTTGGTAGGAAGTTTCCCTTTTCTGAGTACTATTGTTTCAGTGCTACTAAGTAAAATATAGGTAGGTGTCATTACTAGGGGGGGCACTAGTAGAACAGCCTAATTAGGGAATAAAATTGGTGATTAAAACCTTTTCGTCGGTACCTGGGAAAGGATTTGGATAACTCATTACAGTTTTAACTAGATAGCCATTTGTGGAGAATCTAAATCCCTGAGAAATGTCCAGTTGGATAAAGGGTACTAATTTGTTGACATGCTAGACCCTCTTGCTTGATTGTCTAAGCATTTTGGTAATACCTTATGATTTGAACCCTCGAGAAATACATTATGATATAAATAATAAATGATAATATAAAGTGAATAATTCTAAATTCTACTATATCATACTTTATTGAATTTAGATTTCCAAAACATACAATGCATTTACTAATTCATTTAATACTTTCTTTGTTAAGTACTAGGAATATTTGTAACAGGATAGCATTACTTAAATAATATAGCAAGTAGCTGAAACATTGATAGCTTTTCACATTCACAGACATCTGAACAAAGGCAACTATCTATTTCAGGTGCTTAAGCTGGGAACTGCTCTTGGAAGAGCAGTTGATCTCACCCGTTTTCGTGGATATGATGAACTCATTGCTGAGCTCGACTCGATGTTTGATTTTGGTGGCAGCTTAGTCAATGGAAGCAGTGGATGGCATGTGACCTGCATAGATGATGATGGAGACATGATGTTTTTGCGTGATTATCCATGGCAGTTAAGTACCGAAACTAAAAATATCGTATGAAAACAGGATTATATGGAGTTAACTTTGTTACTACTTTTCTGCTTGTGTTTCTACTTGTTCTAAATAACAGCCATGATATTTTTTACTCTGCAATTGCTTCTTAATATTTTTTTTCTTTATGCACACAAAGTGAAATCAGAAAAGTCTGCTGTTTTCTTTTTTCTTTTTACATGTTGATGTTTTTGAAATTTTACCATACCATCAACATTTTTTAAGGGAATGAAGAGAAGAAACTTTGGGTTATTTAGTGATAAGAGAATGGTCAAGATTAATTTTTTAGTCTCCTGATTACTTAAAAAAGTCATGTGATCTTTTTAGAAATTCAATTAAACTATGTATACTAATCTGTATTATTAATCATTCATGATATGATATTATTACTCTATATTTAGTTCTCCTGTTCGCATAAAAGAATCCTCTTATTTGATACTTGTCTCTTTTAAGTAACATCCTTATATATTGTTATGCAAAAACAAGTAATGTCAATGCTTTTAATAAAAAATAACAGCTCTGGTTGGAATTTTTCATTTACAAACATTTACTCAAGCAAATTCTGGTGAAAAAATTGAGTGGCTTTGTTTCGGCTGGTTGCTCTCTTTTCTGTTTTGTTGCTAACTTCAGTATTTGTACCATCAAACAATGCAGGGATTTTCAGTGTATGGTGCAAAAGATGATCATATGTGAGAAGGATGGTAATAACAATCTCAATCCAAGCTCCTCAGCAGATCCTCTTAACCTTCAGTGATCCGCCTTGTGTCTCTTTCTCCAGCAGCTTGCAGGACTAGTCCATCATTCTCCAGCAGCTTGCAGGACTAGTCCATCTATCTATATCTGTTCGCTCTATGCAACCAATGCCATTTTATGTCGTTTTTAGTTCCAATACATTTCTTCCTTTTCCGGGCAATTTCGGAGATCCGCAACATTATAAGTTTATGCGCATGCTGGCTTTATTATTATCATTGGAATATAGCTATCATAGTGAAAAATTTACAGGGTCAAAAATTGAAAACTGGTTTTGTTGTTATATGAACCTGTCTTGTTGATACTTGTGCAAAGTATCAATGATTGTGATATAATATTTGGCAATAATACATGATGGCCGTTCCGTCGATACGAGTGTGCGTGTGGCTCTCAAGTTAGATAGTTTGCTTGTTTTTATCGTCAGCCAGAATTTTCAGAATTAAGCCTTGGCGCTTAAAATTTAAGCAAATTTAGTTTGATCAAATGATTTTAGTGCCATAGTACCAGATACTCGTTTTTCACTTTTCATTATGTCTACACGGTCCTCCACAAATGCTTTACGAATAATTTTTCTGGTACCTATAAACTTGCGACTATAAAAAAAAAATCCTAGAAGTTGAAAAGAACATTCTTTTACAAATTGCGAAGGTGGGGCATGACCTCATCCCAAAAGGTTTAGTATTTACAAATGAATGGTTCATATTACTAGTTGTGTTTTTTATGTAGAGAAAGCGAGAGGGGACAACAGTGTCCATTATGACAACCTTGAAACTGAATCTGGGTCGGCACATGATCGTGTCGCCTCTCATCCCTTGCACATTCGCATTCACACCATCTTCCATTGCCGTAACTCTGACTAACCACCATGCTTCTTCTTCACTAACTCTATGCTATACTCCCCATTTGCCCACACGGGTCAGATCCCATTCTCACCCATTCCCAGAATCCGATGACCAAGTTGAAGATCTTAGAGTCCCTGACAATTGGTTAGACCCAAATATTTCCTTGCAGGTACTCCTTTTTTGTTGCTTTCAAAACCAAATTGATATGAGTTTTCAATTGTCGGCAAGTTTAGAGAATAAGTGGTTGGGGATAAATTATGGCATGTTTTCTTTTTCAATTATCAGGAATCAGAATGGCTTAGGGTTACTTTACATAAATGGTTGGATGATGAGTATTGTCCAGAAGAAACCAATGTGGAAATAAGCCGAGTTGCTGCCAACTCGTACTACAATTCTTTGCTACAGAAGCAAACAGACCTGGGTGAGATTCTGTTGAAGATGGCCCGTGAACTGGAGTCTATTAACTACAAAGAGAGTTTCCATGGGGCATTCTCATCAGCAAATGCTGCTATTGATCTCATTGCTCAACGGATAGAACAGTTCTGTCAATCAATCTGAATTTGATTGCCTCTAATTTGTTCGTTTTGGTTTGATTTGGTTCTAGTACAATCTTGTGTCTCTCTAGGCTTTAACTTTAATCCCTGGAAAATGTTGTAGTGCAGGCCATTTTACGGAATCTTGTGATCTTACTATGGTGTCTATTTCTGAGTTTGCTGAAAAGGAAATGAATCTCATAGGGTTTATTTTCAGTGAGATTGTGGAAGTCATTATCATGTCAGTATGTCACTGATGATCAACCTTTAAACTATCGAATCTATTAAAGAACTAGTCTTCATCGAATGAACCAAAATGTTCTCAAATAATTTTGAAGGAGAAAAGGAAAGAAATTCATACCTTGAGTGGTACATTCTTATGAATGAATGAATGAAGTCTGCAAGACAAAATTGAATGAGGCATTTAATTACGCTATGAAATTTCTATCCACATATTCTATCAAGGTAGGTTAGTCCGAGAGAAGGTGGCGAGGGATTTATTTGTAGAAAGTGGTGACAGTCCCGGCAGTGAGTATGCAAAGAATTCTATCTGGATTTCTTTAATAAACTATTCTCCTTAAAACACAGGAACCAAAGTTTTTGCATAGTCGAAGTGATGAGGATTTGAAAAATGGTTGTTCTTAAGTTTCAATCATCTGACAGATTCCAGGCTGATTTAAGTTGTGTCTTTTTTAGTTTCTTATAAAGTGTGATTCCCTTTGTCAAGTAGTCCACTAGTGCTGCAAAGTTCATCATAAAGAAGGCTATTGATGGAAGCCTGATTGGTTATAATACTCATTATTATAATGTTCAATCAAGTTGGCAGAGGATGCAAAAGAAAGTGCTCTGAGAATCAAAAGCTTTATCATCTTTTCAAGTTGACTATGACTATAGCATATTTTATAATGTTAAAATCTATAGGTCAACATGGAAAGGTTTTATTCTTACATCATAAGGTAATGAAGGGCCTGAAATGGCTGGTCCAGCCATCCACGACAGATTCAACCGAAACACCCACTACAAAGCTTTTCTATCTTTAATTCCTTTTGAATAAAAATATAGAACTATAAAAGCATGCTTATTTAGGGTGCCTTGAAGCATGACTCTCGATGCTTGCATGGGCATCCCAACCTTTTGGGGTGTGAAACTGATATCATTTGGGGTAGCCACTCACACGCTAAAAGCGGATGTATTTAGAAGAGTACTGAAATAATTGAAATTGATTCAATGTTACGGAATTATTTATTTAAAATTTGAAATTGGAAGATGGTTTTCCATCATTGTTACCTCTATCTAAATATAATTTGAACAAACTTCTACTGCACTTGATCTGGTGCAGGAAATTCCAAATTCTTAAAAGATGTGAAACCTCCATCCACAACCAAGTTGTGTCCACTAACATACTTGGCATCATCGGACGCAAGAAAAAGTGCAGCATTAGCAATATCATTTGGTTCACAATAGGCACCCTTTAAGACACCAGCATTGTGAATAATATCCACATGTCTCTGAGTATTGACATGAGGATAAATCTGGCTCATTTCTTCCAGAGCAAAAGGTGTTGGGATGGCAAAAGGTGATATGCAATTGACTCGGATTCCATGCCTGCTTAGCTCTGAAGCCAGCGATTTAACAATGCCTATGACTGCAAACTTAGATATTGAGTAGGTGTGCTGGGCCAGACCTCCCATCACACCTGTGACACTTGCTGTGCAGAGAATAGACCCACTTCCACGTGGGATCATCACACGTGCTGCATGCTTGATGCCTGCCACAGCGCCACGAACATTTATGTCCATGATTTTGTCAAACAATGCCATGTCCAGGTCAACAATGCTTAGAGGACTTTTGCAGGCCACCCCTGCATTGTTGTACATGATATCAAGTTGTTTGTATTTAGAAATGGCAAAATCAACAGCATTGGATATGTCTGACTCTTGAGTGACATCACATGTTATGAAAGTTGCATTGGATCCTAGTTCTTTTGCCGTCTCCTCACCAAGCTGTTGATGAATATCAGCAATGATAACCTTGGCTCCATTATTGATAAATTTGGTAGCTGTGGCCTTTCCTATTCCACTAGCTGCTCCAGTGATCAGTGCAACCTTGTCTTGTAGCTTCCTAAACCACCACAACAGACAGTAATGCTATATCATCCCACAAATCTTTGTAATACTTCATGAAAAAAGCGTACTAAAGAAAAAGTAAATACATTCACCAATATCTTGGAAACTTGAAAAAGATCCAAATACTTTATCTCGTAAGAGGATTAGTAGAAAGATCTTGTAGAAGGATTTTGAATTATTCCAACATCAAATGTGAATTAAAGCCGCAGGTACAAAGATCCTTTTGATAACATTTGTAGAATGCTGAACATCATGTGATACGTATCTAATAATTGGTGGAATCAGAAATTCAGGACTAAAAGGTTGTGTTGTCTTTGATGCCCCATCAAAGACTAGTATGTGACCGAAAGATGTATAAGTGTTTCAACAATTGAGTCCAGTGCGTGGGGGACTAATTAGGTGCCAAAGAGTAGCCCCAAACCCCTCCTCTGGTTACATTAAAATAAAAGTCTGGTGTCTCAACGGGGAAATATATTCATTGTTCATCTTTATAGTCCTCTCCAAAAACATACACAGCATGACAGGAATATAAAATAAAATGCATCTAAGATAGATACAAGGAGAAAGCTGAAGAAATAGTAAAGCAGCTAATCCAATTCATGTTATGAAAGGAGCTATATCAACTAAAATGCAAGGTCCCAGTCACAAGTCAAAACGGCTAGTGATCTCTGTGATAAAGAAGTGAGTATCTTCATATAAAACTCCATACATTTATTTAACTAATCCACACCTGGTACACATCAAAAGCCTTCGGATTCTGTAAATATGTGAGTGGTAGCACTGAAAATGAAAGGATTGGAAAGAAACTGTTGTAAATTTGAAACCGAGAATGCACTGTGGATATGTACATTATGAACAATCATTCATTCGCCCCTTAGCTTGTTTTCACAAAAATTTCCCCCAATCAACCTTAATAATGGTTTTAATTAGTCAGATCAGAATAACTGATAGTTTGCCATCATAGGGCAAGTTGAAAAAGGAAATGTAAATCAAAGACGAGAAACTGATGGTTAAATTTCCATACCCTCCAGTCTGAGTAGACAACAGCCTGCGGAAGCTCTCAGCAAACAAAGCCCTTGAATAAGAAATGTTGCCACTGTTTCTAGCAATTATCAGAAACAAAAATTAAGTTGTAGCAGTGTTCATAACATAAAAATAATCAAAGAACTGAAAGAAAAATCCGCATGCAGGATCAAAGGTTATCATAGCAAAAAAAAAAAACAGTCCATTTCATTAACCTAGATGTTAACTCTACATCCAACCACCCATTTCACAAATTGGACAATTAAAGAAAATATTTAATTAACAGAAAGGTGAGTCAGAGGATTCAACAGTGAACTGAGTGGAAAAAGTGTCAGCAGAACATCTTATACTTAATTTTTTTAATCATCAAACTGAAAAGATAGTTAGAGGGAATAATTAAAACAGAGAAACAGGTGAAAGACATAAAGTGTGAAACCAACCTCAAAGCTATTCTTATCATGATTTCTGGCAAAAAAAGAGCTTCAAATGCAGACTCATACACCAGAAGCTCTGAACATTAGCTTTGGATCCCTGTCAGACTAGACCAGAGTTAGTCAATGATATCTTATAAAATGATACAAGGGCAATTTGGTCAATATGGATATAAATATATGTTTGATATAATTATTGAAATAAATAATTCCTATTCGAAAACACAATTTTGTAAATAAAAAATTATGTTTCGTTTTTTTCCTTAATTAAGTAGCACTACTTTAATATATATATATATATATATATATATATATATATATATATATATATATATATATATATATATATATATATATTTTATATATTT
>Ga0099825_1002232_pt1 | contig 25668 bp, 8 predicted proteins | sample SiratroredBW_FD_76838 | JGI IMG/M metagenome (GOLD analysis project Ga0099825, IMG submission 76838) | Root nodule microbial communities of legume samples collected from California, USA - Siratro red BW | ecosystem: Host-associated > Plants > Roots > Nodule | place: USA: California | collected... | reverse complement strand
TTTAGAAAAATGGATTAGAGAAGATTTGTAGGATGAGATTCTGGCTTATGTGAAGAGATTTGAAGGTTGAAATTAAAAATTACGAAATAGCTCTTGTAAGTGAGTTGGAAATTACGAAACACCCTTTTTCACAAGGGTCAATTAGTAATTTCATAAATATATAAATTAAAAAAATAAAAAAATCTATAACATCTATCAAATCATTCCCAAACTTTCACAAACATTCCCTTCAAATCTCTTCAAATCTTATCATCTATCTATTAATCCAAACAATCTTATCATCCACACATAATTCACTCAAATTCTTTCAAATTCATTCTCTCAAATCCATTATTCTAACCAAACAAAGCCTTAATGAAATATTCTAAAGGTTTTACTTGTTTAAAAAAAATACATACAAATTCTATAAGGTTGCATAACATTTGTGCGTTTTTGTGATTTTTTTCTTCTCCCTCTTAATTCTTTTGTATAGAACTTTTAAGATGACTATTTATTCATGTTATTATATCATTTTCTTTAATTAGTTTTGTCAATTATATTATTTTAGTATTGTATTTGTTGACTAAGTATTGATTGAAAGTTCAATAAAGAAAACTTGGATATATTAACACTTAGAATTTCTAACTTCTCTTTGTAAGAGAAAAAAAAGTTGCAATTTAATAGTATATTATAATTTTTTTAATTTTTTTTATGTTCTAATATAAATGTAGTAAGATATAACTTTTCATATAAAACTTATTGCAATTAAAAGATGATATATACTTTCATTGTTATAAAAGATGTATTTCACTTTAGCTTTTTAAAACATTTGTGGTTATAATTTTGATTTAACCATAAGTAAATAATTATTATTAGATTTCAAACAATCTAATGTTCTTGATAGTTTGATGTCTTTTAGACGATTGATTATTTTACAATTTAATGAACTTCAGATGATATTATGTTTTTCAGATGATCTTATGTACTTAAGACAATCTGATTAAATGATCTAATGTAATGTGCTTTAGATGATCTGATGTACTATAAAATAGATGATATGATGAACTTTGTTTGATAGTGTTTGTTGTCATTAAAACTCTCTCTTGAAGAGGTTATATCGAGGTTAGATAATGTGAAAACAAATGATACAGAAGAAGAGTATATTGAATTTTGTATTTAAAATTCTCAAAAGATTTTCTGTAAATTTGAGGTTTGATGAAAGTAGTCAGATGATGTTTTAACTTGACAAAGACATTGTCAAGAAGTTTTTGTAAGATCAATGTGTGAGAAGATAACTAGATGTAATTTTAAGTCGACAGGCGCACTTTCAAAAATATTTTCATAAATCTCGTTTAAAAAGAACTCTTCTTCTTTAGTTGTTTGCTATTCAATAATATGAAATGTAAAGAGTTTAGAATAAAGAAAGATTTATGCCTATATTTTTGTACTAGTTCATATGTAAGCTCAGACTACGTCTTGTTCAAGTTCTACAATACACATTATCAATGCAAAAATACAAATTGAGTATTATTTGGACCACAACCACTCTTAACTAACACTAAGTATTATTTGATCACATTCGCTCCTGGTTAAAATTGATTGTAATTTAGAAGACAATCATTACTAACTAAAATCGAGTATTAGTTAGAATGTAGTCATTTTTAGCTAAAACTGAGTGTTATTTGAAATTTACCTACTTTTAGGTATGATCAAGTATTATTTTGTATTCAACTACTTTTGACTAAGACTGAGTATTCTTTGGAACATAGTCACTTATGACTAAATAAACAACTAATTACAAAGAAATTGATCTTAAAGATCACAAGTTGACTTACTAAAAGAGGTGTGATGTCCTAAGATGGATACAAATGAAGTTCACTCTTCTAGATTAGCTAAGGAACACAAATAATGTTATTGCTCACAAACTAAAGCTCAAGGAATTTCTTACGAGACTATTTCAAAAACCCAAGACCGTTTTCCTCCATGGAAACATTAAGGAAGATATTATGATGTCTCAACCTAAAGGATTTGAGGTGCCAGGGAAAGAGAACTAAGTTTACTAACTACGAATATCATTGCATAGTTTGAAGAATATCCAAGGCAATGGTACAAGATATTCAATGTGTTCATCATTTATCATGGATACAACAAAAGTCCTCATGATTCATGTCTTTATAATAAGAAGGTGGAGATAGTTCTCTAGTATACCTTCTATTGTATGAAGACAATGTATTATGGAGATTAAGAAGTTGAAGTCACTATTGAATAATGAATATGAGATGAAGGACATAAGAGATTTAGTCAAATTATGGGCATGGAGATTAAGCACAATCATGATTAGAAGAAGTTCTTCTCGAGTTAATGGAAGTACATTCTAAAGGTCCTTAATTGTTTTGGAATGAGTGGTGCCAAGTCAGTTTCTACTCCATTGAAATCATCCATTCATCTATATGGGCCAATACTACATTATCAAAGTCCAAAAAAGAATACATGTCTTGTGTTCCTTATACTAGTGTAGTGGGGAATCTGATGTATGTAATGGTATGCACTAGACATGATGTTTCTTAAGCAATCAATCTAGTAAGTAGGTAGATGGTTGGCCCTAGGAAGGAACATTGGCAAGTGGTGAAGTGCATTCACATGTACCTTAAGGGTACCTCTGATGTTGGAATCATCTACAAGGGTAACACCGAGTGTACTTTTGTTGAATATTCATATTTGAACTATGCTAGTGACTTGGATGCAAGCCTCTATCATTGGTTATGCTTTCATAATTGGGGGATTGCTGGTCAATTGGAAAGAAATTTTGTAACCAACAGTAGCATTATCTACTACTGAAGCAAATAAGACTTTTGTAGAGGCATCAAAGTAGGGAATTTGGCTAAAGGGTCTACCTACTGATATGGCTTTCTCATAAGAGAAGGCTATTATTTTCGGTGATAATCTTAGTGCACTTTGCAAGATAAAGGATGAAGTTCATCATGAGTGAACCAAGCACATTGACACCAAGTATCACTTTAAATGCATTGAAGAACGCGTTAAAGTGAAGAAAATTAGTACAAAGGAGAATACAGCTGTTATGCTCATCGAGCTTGTTTCATGAAGAAAGTTTATTTATTTTTTGGGTTTTTTTGAATGTTGATTGTTGGTAATGGTCATCTGATAATACTTATCTGGTGTTGTAAGAAGACTTAAATGAAGATGGAGTTTGTTGAGATGTGTCATCTTACTTTACTAGATTATCTAATAGATCGTATCTTCTCTTAAGATAATATTAGATTGTTATGTCTTCTTAGTTAGTTAAGAATTTTTGTCATCCTTTTAAAGAGGTAGTTAGGTTGTTATTAAGGCTATATGTAGTATGTTGTCTTTTAATGTTATAGAGGTTTAAGTAAGTTGAACTTTCTAATATGTAATTCATTCTTTCTTGTTTGAGCATGTGATTTTTTTATAATACTTTGAGAATTACTGTATTTGGTTCTTGTATCTATTCATAAAAAATTGATTAGTAAATATACCACAATTTCTCATCATATAATGTACTTTAGTCTTTCTTTTATGTAGCTATTTTCTTGTTGCAATAGGTTGTTCAATGGTTATACACATTTATGTGTGTGAATTTATTGATTTGATACAAACAAGGTGCTTCTTATCACTACATTGTAAACACGATTCATTTGTACATGTTTCCAATAAGCTATATTGTGTAGCCCACTTTTGATTATCCTATTACAAGAATCAATTTGAACTCACATATGTGAGTACTTAACTTGCGATGTCCTTCTAGACTGTGTAGCGACACAAGTTTCTTTATTATCACTATATTCACAGTAGAAAAACATTTTTTAACGTCATTGTATAAAAACGGTTAGAACCAAAACCGACGTTGGCAAAAATACAGTGACATTTTTGTAATTAAAACGAACATACATAACATCAGTTGGCAACGAACCAACGTCGCGATATATATCCCACGCTGATTAACATTAAAAAGCTTCTTAGAACAGATAATAAAAATAAGAATTCAAAATTTAAAAAATTTAGTTTGGCAGTTGATATATCATGTTGGTTTAAGAGTTCAACCAATGTGAGGTGAAGGCTTGATAAATTGGTAAAAAATTGGATAAATTAGGGCTCAACATAATATGGTTATGGGTTGCAAACTGACGTCATGCTCCCTCAAAAATTTTAATCTGGGGCTTTTGTTGGGTATATCACGTCGATTTTTAGCTAATAACCGACATGATATATCCTATTTTAACCCTCCCATGCATTTTCACTTTCACTTTTCTTCTCCCTCCACTGCGCGTGCATCATCTGTTCACTATTCCGGCCTACTTTTGTTGCATTTCGAGCTCGTTAGGTTCTCCATTGATCTCCATTTCACCCTTCGTACTTCATTTTGGTTGAGAGCGACCTTTGAACGGTGCCATTTTCCTTTGAAGCTCCATTCGAGGTACCATTTCGTTTTAAGCTTTCGCTAGTTTTATTCACACGTTTTTAGTTTGTTTCTCCTCCATTTTTGTTTGCTTTAATTGGTTGTGGTGTTTTATTGATTTTTTGTTTAGGTTTGGTGGTTTTGGAAGTGTTTTTTTGGCTCATTTGCGTGCGTTACTGTCTTCTCTGTGTTTTGGCGTCACCACTGCTCTTTAAGAGGTATGTTTTTATATCTTTAAAATGGAAGAACAATGTGATTGAAATGAATATCTTTATGATTGGAATGCTTGTCTGGATTTGAATGCTTTTTTGTGTATGTTTGATATATATGTTGCGCGTATGGTACTGAGTCTGGTTGTTCGATCCCCGACAATTTGTATTTATTTGATCATTCTTGTATGATTGAAATGCTTGTCTGTATTGAAATATTATTTGTCTATAGTTTGATATATAAAAAACACGTTTGGGTACTGAGTCTGGGGATGTTCGATCCCTGACAATTTATATTTAATTTGGTCATTGAGTAATGTGTGTGAAAATCTTTCACTAAACGTAGTCATGGATAGAAGTTGAATAAATGCAAGTGGAACCAATGATGTGTATATGAAATGTGTTAAATATTTTTTAGAATTTGCTAAACATAATGGAGCAACAATAAATGAAAGATATTACTATTCGTGTGTGAATGTAAAAAGACTAGATATTGAGTTGATATGAGAGCATGTTCTTTGTAATGGTTTCTTGAAGAACTATACAACGTGGACTTAGCATGGTGAAGTTCTAGACCTACCATATGTATCTGAGACGGATCAGTGTGAATATTATAATATATATTCCGAAGATTGCATGGATAAGAGAGTTTCCACCAAGCCCATGTGTATGATTCTTTGAAAGATGATTCACTAATAAAATTGTATCCCCGATTGTTCAAGTTTTTCACATTTGTCAGCAGTATTGCGGTTATTTAATATGAAGGCATAAATGGGTGGACTGATAGAAGCTTTACTGAATTGCTTGAATTTTCGTATGAAATACTTCCTCAAGGTAATACATTCTTGACCAGTCACTATGAGACCAAGAAGATATTGTGTCCAATGGGTTTAGAGTACCGAAAAATACATGCTTGTCCAAATGATTGTATATTGTATAGAAAAGAATTCGAAGGATTGCATAAGTGTCCCAAATACGGGGTATCAAGATACAAAGTAAAGGATGATGACGGGGATGAAGATGACATAAAAAAGGGTCCTCCAGCCAAGGTATTTTGATATCTTCCAATTATACCATGTTAAAGATGTTTTTTTTGCCAATGTTAACAATGCAAAGAACTTGACATGACATGCAAATGGAAGAAAATGGGATGGGTTGTTACAACATGCTGATGATTCACCACAATGGAAGAAAATTGACTCTTTGTATCCAAAGTTTGTAAGTGGTCCAAGAAATCTCAGACTTGATCTTGCAACTGATGGAATGAATTCGTATGGTAATTTAAGTAGCAAACATAGTTCATGCCCTGTGTTAATTATTTATAATTTGCCATATTGGTTGTGCACGAAGAGAAAATATATGATGTTTTCTATGACGATATCAAGACGAAGGCAACCGGGAAATGACAGATATTTATCTAAGTCCTTTGATAGAGGACTTGAGATTGTTATGGAATGATAGCGTCGAGGTTTTTGATGCATATGAAAAGGTCAATTTCAATTTGAGAGCATTGTTATTTTGCACGATTAATGATTTTCCAACATATGGAAATCTGAGTGGTTATAGTGTCAAAGGACATCGTGCTTGCCCAATATGTGAAGAGAACACAAGTTACTATGAGTTAAAATATGGGAGGAAGACATGTTACGTTGGCCATCAAAATTTTTTGAAACGTAATCACCCTTATCGCAGGTTGAAAAAAGCTTTTAATGGTTGTCAGAAAGACAGAACTGCACCTCCACCCTTAACTGGTGACGAAGAGTATAACCAAGTGAGCCACGTCAAAGTCACTTATGGGAAAACTGTCAAGCATAGTGGTGTGAAAAACATATGGAAGAAGAAATTGATATTCTTTGAACTTCCATTTTGGTCGAAGTTAGATGTTAGACATTGTATAGATATAATACATGTGGAAAAGAATGCTTGTGATAGTATAATTGGGACATGGCTAAATATTCAAGGAAAGAAAAAGGATGAAATTAATGCTCGTAAGGATCTGGTTGAGATGGGTGTTCGGTTTGAGTTATAGCCCCAACCTCATGGTAAACGAACGTACTTGCCACCAGCATGTCATACTTTGTCAAAATCTGAAAATATCAGTTTCTGTGGGTGTTTTCGAGGAGTTAAAGTACCACAAGGATACTCTTCAAATATCAAAAGCCTCGTCTCAATAGAAGATTTGAAATTTATTGGCTTAAAATCTCATAAATGTCATGTTCGGATGCAAGACCTTCTCCCAGTGGCTATTTGTGGAATTCTACCAAAAGGTGTTAGACAAGTCATCACTCGTCTTTGCCTATTCTTCAATGCTATTTGTAGGAAAGTAATTGATCCTACTAGGTTGGATGACTTAGAAAATGAAGCTATCATTATCTTGTGTCAACTAGAGATGTATTTTCCTCCTTCATTTTTTGATATCATGGTTCATTTAATTGTTCATTTGGTTTATGTGGTCATGTGTTTTTACGATGGATGTACCCAATTAAAAGATGCTTGAAGATATTCAAAGGGTATGTGAAGAATCCATATCGACCAGAAGTATCTATTGTTGAGAGATATATTACAGAGGAAGCAATTGAGTTTTGTACCACGTATATGTCAGAAGTATATGCTATAGGCATACCGAGGTTGAGGTATGAAGGAAGGCAAGAAGGCAAAGGCACATGAGGTGTGACGATAGTTTGAAAAGATCAACAACAGGTACTTCAAGTACACTTGTGTATTTTGAATAATACTTATGATGCTCTTCCTTACATAGATGAACACAAAATATTGTTGAAGACAATGAACCCACGTGCAAATGAGAAGTGGTTATTGAATGAACATAACAAGACGTTTTTGAAAAGGTTTAAACATAAAATTTCTTCAAAACGATTGCACTACAAGAAAAAGCTAAAATACCGACGGAACCTTATCAACGAAATTTTATCCATCGGTAAAATATCATTACCGACAGATTTACTGACGGATTTAATCCTTCACTAATTACATATATTAATTTTTATAATAAAATTAATACTCATAGATTTATCAACGGATTTACCAATGGATAAATCCATCTGTAATTATCGACGGACTCAAAAAATTTGTCGATAAATTTACCTACAACCAGTATACCGATGAATTTTATTTCCGTTGGTGATTTTGATGTTGATGATTTGAAATGGTTAGCATAAGGACCTAACTTTGATGTCATAACATGGTCTGGGTATGATATTAATAAGTTCTCTTTTTACACAAACACTAAGGATCAGAAAAGTACAATGCAAAATAGTGGTGTTACCCTTGAGGAAGAGTCAATGCACTTTGCTAGTTCAAAAGAAAATAATCCTGTGATGGCTACAATAAGTTACTTTGGAGTGATAGAAGAAATATGGGAAGTTGACTACGTCAAATTTAGAGTTCCAGTATTTAAGTGTAAATGGGTTGATAGTAACACAAGAGTGCATGTTGATGACTTGGGTTTTACATTGGTTGATCTCGCAAAGATAGGTTCTAAGGAAGATCCTTTCATCATGGCTTACCAAGCAAAACGATTTTTTTATGTCAAATATCCTTCTAATGAAAGGTGGTCAGTTGTTATACAAGGGAGAACTCAATAGTTCAACATGCTGACAACTCATTTTCAAGACACTTACCTCCTATCAATGAGGAAAATGATGTTGATGAAGTACATGCTACACGGAGTGATCACAATGAAGGGATATGGGAAAATGTTGTAACACTGCCAGAATAAAATAAAGTAATGTTTAATTATTTGTTGTTTTTATTTTGAATTTGAACATTGATTGTACTCAATTTGAGTATTTAATGTCAAGTTTAATTAATTTTGTAAGTTTTAACCTTATGTTTGTGTTCTTTTTAGGTCATGGCTAATTCACAGAGGAAGAGTAGAGAACCTACACAGTTCAGAGGTATTACTGCTAGTCGACTTGGTGGTTCCAAGGTCCTAGTAGACATAGACCCTCAGATTGGTAGGGCTTCAGGCCCTAATCGTGCCCAGTTTTCTAACTATTTGGGTGTTTTGGCATGTACGAAGGTCTCTATTTTGCTTTTGACTTGGGATCATGTGACTGAAGTTGAGAAAAATATGATTTAGCAGGATCTTACTATAAGTCATTCATTTTAAGCTTATTGTAAGTCATTAATGATGATAATTATTTATTATGTATAATGACTTGTTTATTTTATTTTGCAGACAAACTTTGAGTTTGAAACATCCCCATTAATTAGAAAGAAAATTATGTCATCCATTGCTATTAAATGGAGAAATTTCAAGACAAACTTGACCAGTTGGTACATCTTTGGTCAATACAAGGGAAAGTCTCCTTGTGAAAAGTATTCCATTGATGAAGAGACTTGAAAACAATTTGTCCAATCTAGAGAGGATCCCTCTTGGCAGGTTTGTTTTATCCATCATAATTTCATTAAATAATATGACTTGGCAACAAAGATTTTTATTTATTGTGTAGGAGAAGAGGAAGAAAGCCTAAGACATTTAGCACAGGAATGTCCCCCCCCCCCCCAACCAGTTTTTTTGAGGGGGGGTATGATTTATTAAAAAAGAATATAATGGAAGAGAAATTAAAAAGTTTAAAAGAAACATCATCTTTAGATGATGTCATTTCTCCTCCATCCCCTCCTAATCGATGAGAAATGTAAGTTGGCTAGGACTAAACCTGGAGGGCAGATGACATCACTATAGGCACTTGAGGTTGCCCAGCGTATTGTAAGTTAATAACAATTTATTCATAATATCTAATGTCTTATTATTATACAATGTTGACATATTGTATTATTTTTTATAGGATTCTCTGGTGGAGTGGAGCTCCTAAGACAGTTTTGTCATTCAAGGAAGACAAGATATATTGACTACTGCTCTAGGCACCAAGAAACAGCCCGATCATGTTCGGATTTCTAGATATGGTGTGGGGGTGAGACAATATTTTGGTCCTGCTCCATGTTCTAGCTCATCTCAAAATTCAAATATAATAGATCAAATATCCTGACTTAAAGAGGAATTGACGTCTCAAATAAAAGAAAAATTGGCGTCTCAAAGACAACAAAAAGTACGAGATCAGTTAAAAGATGAGTTGAGACATGAATTAAGAAGAGAATTTGAGGAGAAGTTGGAATCTATGGGCATATCACAATAGCACACTCCTCTACAGGAAGGTGTAGTACTACCTACACATGGGAGAGCTAGCACAAAGGGGAGTTGTGTTGTTGAAGACGAGAAGGACGACACCAACACGGATACCTCATATCGGCATAAATTATTTTTATCGGGTAGTTGTCGAAGAAGTTAAACAGGCAGATGCTGAGGTACCTGTGCCCACATCAGAGGTTAGACTTGTGGGAGAGGCACCTAGTACATTTAGTTCGTGACCTATAAATCTCCTACAGGTCATTTTTAAAAGGCCTCATGTATTGTGATTTGTCTTAATTTTATTTAAATGCACACTTAATGTTATTTTAATTGATACATTTGGTTTATGTGTTACAGGACCGTGGGAGGAAAGATAAATCACCAATTAATGATTTAAGTCCTAGGTCTCTACCACTTGAGTCAAAAGTGAATCCACTTCAGGAGTTGACTCATGTATGCTACTAGTTATTTAATAATCCTCTTCAGATTTCTTTGGATGCATCCATCTTTTTTGGGGTGGAGGGTGTCCCATTGTATATATCTATGCAAGACATCTTAGAGCTCATTCAGGGTAACTAGATGTTAAACATTACAATAATTCAGTTATGGATGATGTAAGTATACATTTCTACATGTTATAAAATTTGACTTATTTCATCAACCACTATTACTAATATTGATTTTAACAATGCAGGTACATAAATAATTTAGTTTATAGCTCAGGGAATCTTGATATTTATAGATTCCTTGAGCCACAAAATATACAGAGGTATGGAAATAAAAAGATTGACACTCAGACATATATTCAAAGATGGATTTCTGAATCTAGAAAGAGAGTTTACTTTGCCCCTATTATCCATTCGTAAGTTTCAAATATTTATATTTTGATCTTAAGTAATGTTGACAATATAAGATTCTGTAATGTTATTTTAGGTCCCATTGGCAACTGATGATTGTGTGTCCCGCGGACAACACAGTTGTTTGGTTTTGTTTGTTGCATTGGAAGACATCTTCAGATATGAAACAAATAGTACAAAGGTATCATTTAATTAACTTTAAATAATATATATCACTCTTTTCTTGTATAATATGCAATTTACTAAACATCTTGGATTTTAGTGCAATGAATGTGTGTAATGTTCTCAGAGGAAGATCTACATCCACATCTCAAAACCTCCATTGGATATATCCTAAGGTATTTATTCTAAAGTAAGTTTATTAAAATGAGCATTCAATTATTTGATGATTCAATTTTAGTGAAAGTACAATAAGCAATAAGGAGGCTGGGAATGTGGATATTACATCATGCACTGGATGAGAACCATAGCACGAGCTGGTATCATCGATTCTTGGAAGCAGGTAAGAACATGTCTTAAGTTTGTAGATATGTCAAATGTTTTTCAAGTTTCACTGCTTCATAACACATGTTATACATTTATTTCAGGTTTTTCAATACCCAGAGCCATTGGATAAGGAAACAATAGAAGATCTTCAAAGGGAATGGGCAAGATATTTTCTCCTACTTAAAAGTAGTTTGTAGATTAGTGTAGATTAGAAGTGTATATAACATTGTATTTATGTAGATTAGTGTAAATATTTAATTACATATGTATTGTACTGCAATTTGTAATATGATAATTGAATTTTGAAATGTATTCTGGTTGGATACTGAAACTATTATGCAGGGGCTAATAGATAATTCGTTCTGTATATTTAAAAAAAACACATACACCATATCAGTTATGACTACAACCGACATGGTAAAGGATGCACCACGTCGGTTTTTACCATAACCGACGTGGTGTTCCATTTAAAATAATTACAAGAGGCATCACCACATCGGTTATTTGGACACAACCGACGTGGTCTGCCATTACATCAAGTCAGTTTTGGCCATAACCGACATGGTATTCCATTTCAATTTTAAAATGTAGAACAAACACCATGTCGGTTTTGACCAAATAACCGACGTGATGTTGCCTCTTCAACAATCCTATAAACTACTTTTGAAATGGGTCTTTGACATTGGTGCCTGGTTTAAACCGACATGGTGGCTGACTATATGATGTCAGTTAAGTAACTAACGTGATGTTTGAAAACTTTCAACATTACCTTGATCAACGTTGGTTCGGGAGCCGACGTTAAGGAACTCTCGAAATCGACTTTGAAGACCATTTTTTTACTAGTGATTGTCAGGAAAAAAAAATGAATTGAATGGGTACAACTTAAAAATGCGCGTTACATTGTGAATAAGTCATTTTTAAATTCCAACATGTGTCATCAACCTATGTGGATGGGCTTTTCTGTTTTGTGATCCTTACATTCCAACACTAAACATTGAATGTTTCAAGTAAGAAACAAATCTTGTTGGAGTTGTGAGAGTGTATATTCATAACTTGATTTAAAGATGAATTTCTCTCCTAATGCTAAATTTTCTAAAGTATAAACTAGGTCATTTTATTTATTAATGTCTTTTTATACTATGAGGTATAAATTTATATTTTGGAGTTGGTTGAGTGTAAAAGCTAAAAGTTGAATTAAAATTATTGGCATATAATTGTTATCTTATAGTATTGATGGCATCTTCCCATGTTTAAAATCTTGAAATAATGTTTTATGTTAATGATTTGATTATTACTAGTTACTTATGTTATAAAAACAAATTAGTATATAACTATAAGAATTTTGGATAAATTAGTATTTAATGGGTGGAATAGATGGAGACACTAAGAAAATAATTTTTTTTAATGGTAATTGACGAGAAAAAATAAGTTTTTGAAACTAGGCAAGAATTAACATTATAGTAATAATTCAATATGGTTTGAAGGGCCTTAAAATCCATTTTGAAGAATGAATTAAAACTATGCTCTTAAGGTATAATTATGAGATATTGACTTTGAATACATTCAAATTACTCCACAAGGAGAAATAAAAAGTGCGAAAGTGATAGTAAAAGTTTGTTATAAAATTTAAGCATGGAACATTAGGAGTTAAACAGGTATCAAGGGGGGTTAGAAACACCATTAAGATATGTATGGTGACTATTGTTTTAGAAGAAAAAATAAATAACCTCATGTAACTCACCTAGGTTAAGGTAGTAAGTGTTTAAATAATCAAAATTGAAGTAGAAAACTAATAACTTTAATTCGGTGTTTAACAATTAGTGACTGTTAGTAAAGCAAAGTTAAGGGTCAAATTTATGCATTTCAAGTACCATAGAAATTACCAAAATGATACAAAAGACCAAATTTAGCTTGCTTAACTTTTATATTGGGCAAATTTTGAAATTAAAGTTTTTCCCTCATTTTTGTATAGCCGAATTATAATTCTCCACAAAATCCCACAACCATCATAATTACGTAACTCATTTGAGATCATTAAGTTAATTTTGATCCAAAAATATTTCATTTCAAGATTTAAAGCTTAGATTTTGTCTTAAAGAATTTTCATCTGTACAAGCTCTAAAATCCTATTTTAGGTCATTTCTTGATTATTTGAAAATATTTTATGATCGAAGTGAAATATATTGGATGAAATTCATAAGTGTAAGAGCCAATTGAAGAGTTTCTAACTAATAGATATCACTTTTATAAGTGTAATGATGGTTCTAACTACTTCGCACAACCTTTAACATTTCCACGTGTTACATGTGTTTTTTAGAAGTGAAAGGAAGAACTTTTCCTTATGTGCTTTTTAAAAGTAAAAGGAAGAATTTTTCCTTATGTTTAGGAACTATCATATGTCTTTTCTTAATCTCAAGGAACCATCCATGTACTAAGATCAATTAGAAGTTAATTAAGTATTAAATATAGGATTTGATCAATTAACTTTAGTTTAAGTAATCTTATATTTACATTTGAATTTCTTAATGTTTCTAAACACTTGAGATATGCCTTTTCCTCTTCAAGTTGTGGCATGCTTCTCATAAAAGAGAATTAACCTCTTTTGCAAAATCATTTTGAAGATTGAATGAAATTCTTTTCGTGAGTTTACTTTAAAAGTATTAAAAATTTTTTATTTTTATTTTGATTCTTATCTTGAAAAGTTTTCGGAAGGAACAATTCTATTTACATTTATCCTTAGGAACAATTCTATTTACATTTATCCTTTGGGATTTATCACAAAGCTAACATGTTCTTTTTCATTTCAAGGTCTCAATCCATTTTGTAATTTATTTATTTTTTTGTAAAATATACTTATTTTTTATGTTTTTTTTGGTGAGTTACGAATTTGATTTATCAAGGACATGATTATGCAAATTTCTTCTTCCTGTCTACTACTTCTTGAGTTTATGAAGATACATCTAAATTTCTAAAGTTTAGATAAAGTGGTTATGAGAAATAAATTTGTTATAAAGATTATTGATATATGTTATGAAATATGATAAAGATAATTGATATGTGTTATAAAGTATGTGATGAAATATGTTTGTGAAATTATGTAAAAGGTTAAACATATTATTAGGAATGACATGTGTAAAAATTTGATTTTAATATGCTTGAAAAATTAACTTTAAAGTAAAGATTTGTTTCAATAATTAGGATTTAGGATTTACTTTTCGATAAATATGTTTCAATGATTCTAATATAATTTAATTCACTACACGATATTATCTTAAGTTTATCACCTGAATTCTTTATTGTATGATTGTTTTAAAAGTAGTATAAAAATATAGGAAAATCATTTTAATTAAATTGTAATTGTAATTAAAAGACTTGCTCTTTCATATATTTTTTTCAGGAAAAGACTTATATTTAATAGATTAATCTTCTAAAATGTCTATAGAATACCCTGTTAGTTGAGGAAAAGACCTATATTTCAGGAAAAAACCTCACTATTTTGTTAGTTGAGGAACTTGTTGTGATAGGATTTAGTTTATTGTTATGTAAATGGTTGACTATGTCATATCTTATTTTGATGTTTAATATGGAAACAAGTTTCTGCAGTATTTTAATTTGAACAAATTTTAATATGACTTATAGAAGATGTTTCAAACTTTTATGCATTCATCATGAACAATGTTAATTATTAGTGTTTTAATAAGTAAGCGCAAGATGAAAATTTATATCAAATAAAATTTTATCATTGATTTTAAATCATATTAAATAACATGTGTTTTAAATTCATTATTTTTTCTATTTTAATACAACATAAACTTTTTCCAATGAATTGTTAAATATCATTTATTGTACATATTTAAATCTGAAATATCTATAAAAGTAAGACGATGAAGGAACTGAATATCAGAAAGGACAACTAGTTGACCTATAAAACTTCAAGCAAAAATTACATACTTAGCAAAAACTCTTAAAAGAATTAGTAAACGACTCATAAAAGAAAAGAAAAAGTTTAAAATAGACAACAAAATATATCAAGATGCATCACACTTGTAACTAAAACTACACAACAATTTGCAACATTAAAATTAAAATTTTCTAAACTAAAATTCAAGAATTTAAATACTAAATAATATATATGTCCCGGTTCTATCTATTAATTTTTCTGGGATTTAATTAATTGATTTATATTTCTAATAATCATAAATATTTTAAAAAAAAGTAAATCCGTTATCTGTCATATCATGAATTTAATGTGTCGAACTATATAGTTAATGTACAGTGAATCACCATCCGTGAAAATAGCCACATTCTTGGTGAGTTTTGCGGTTGAAGTCCTAGGTTGAACTGGCATGAAAGCTATTATCAATGGCTACAAAAAATAGACCCCATTTTTAGCTATCAATTTGGAAGATGAGAAAAAAATAATGTGAATGGATCCAAATTCAATACGAGAAAATTTTGTCATTATGCTGTAATTCGTTGAAAAAATTATTAAAATGGGTAAATATTAAAAAATTATAAAATTACATAAGTTGTATTTGAAAAATATGATTTCAGTTTTAACGAGTCCTGTTTTAAAATTATTATTTTAACTTTTTATTTTTTACAATAAAAAATTATATTCGGTATACACAATTTTATTTTCATATAGTTTTTTTTTTTTTATTGAAGTGAGGATAAATATGAGTGTGTTTATTTTACTTTTTTTTTATTGAAATTTATTTGTTAAGTACTATTTACCAAACACCAATTTAATAAAAAGAAATAAACAATATACTTGCTTATCCCGATTGTGATATAAAAGTAATTAAAAGTTGTGCTTAAACAAGACTTTAGTAAACACAATTTTTATTGTTAAAAGATAAAAAATAAAAATGTAATAAAACACAACCTTTTCAAAATAAAATTATGTTTTACAAATATGAATTATCCAATTTTATATTTTATCATAATGGTAATTTTTTTAAATACCACATAACCAATTCCTATTCCTATTTGGTTCTAAATTAAAAAGGAAATGCCATAACATTAAAGAAAGTTCAAATATGATTTTCTTATGTTCAATATTTTGTAATTTCGTTTAGAAATCATCTATAATATTCCTAAATGTTTCATTTTAATCATAATAGTTAATGATTTAACAAATATGTTTTTGTTGTGCCATTTTTAAATTATTTTTATTTAATAGAGTATATAATAAAATCATATTCATTTAATTTATAAAAATATATTCTAACTAAATTGAAATTTAGATCATTATCATAATAAAACTTGTAATTTATTTATTATGAATAGAAAATAAAAAAGTGATTAGTATTTAAAAGTGAACATATTTATATACAATAATATGTAATTTTTATTATTTTTTAATTTATTATAATTTTTCTTAATTATAATTTGATTTTATATCAATACAATATCATATAATATTAGCTTTCAATGTGAATATAATATTGCATTTTTAATTTTATTGAACAATTTTTTATAATTTATATTTGTTTCTGATTTTAACGAATTATTTTATAAGTGTTTAGTGATTATAATATTACTCTTTCAATATTAAAACAAATTCTATAGTGAAGAAATTTTTAAATGAGTAAAAGTTATGTTAGGACATGACTAAGACTTTTGAAAACTCTACTTTGATGTATAACAAATTTGAATGCATCTATTTAAATATTTATTGCGAAAGTTATTTTATACATATTTTTCTATTGTTTGTGTATTATATTTTTATTTTATAACACATGTAATGGACAAATGAAATAAAAGATAACTTATAGTAGTTAATTTATGCAATATAAAACAACCGTAAACACGGTTTTATATTGAGTCATCCTAATTTGGGTCTAACTACATAAGGTTTCACTAATAATGTTGATTATGAATATTATCACTCTCCATTATAGCTTACGTAAGTTATTCAATTTGAACCATTAGATGATTAGCTTCATTAGACAATTTAGGAGTGCATTAAACGGTTCATGAAAGTCTCTTAGATGATTAAATCATTTAGCATGAAATCATTTAGCATGATTTTGATGATAATAAACACTTCAAGTTTATATTTGGATTTGATGAATTCTAGTTTATGTACATCAAAATATCCAGGTCTATAAGCATCAAGAAAAAATGCAGTGAATAAGGTTCTTAAGAAATGTGTTAGACGATTATACAAACACTGAACACTTTTAAATAACAAATTGAACTAGATCATACCAGAAGGATAAATATATCAGACCAACCTGCCAAAGATAATCTTAATGTGAAAAAACTATATTGAGAAGTATGAGACAATATCACAAGATGTTGATAACACTAAACAAATACTATATATGTTCATAGAATCAACATGATAAATGACCAAATAGTGCAAAACCTTGACAGAAGACCTAAACATTTGTCATGCTAGACAAATGTACCAGACAAAAAGAGCGTAAAATGATCTAGTAAATCTACGAGTCAGACGAAACTAGCCTTAGACTGCATTAGACGAAGCAGCCAACGTCTTCACATTAGGAAGTTTCTAAATTTTATAATGTTAATTGTTATTCTCCTATGTGTCAAATAATTACTAAACATATTTTGAAAAATTAAAATAATGTTGTATTTTCTAAAGTAGAAAATATTATGCTTATTAACATTAAATAAGATTCAAAATATTTTTGACATAATTTAATTTAAGTATGATTTTCTTTAACGATAAAAATTTATACAGGTGTAAAAAGTTTGGAAATTATATTAATCTCTGAAATAGAATTTTTTTAATTCAAGAGATTATATTATCTAAATAATTTTCTAATTTACTCAAGTACCTAAATGCAATTTATAATTGGTTAATCACGTTCAAATAGTTTTCAGAATGGATTAAACCTTTGCAAGAAGCACAAGATACATCAGAAAAATAATAATTCTTATGAGCTGTTGTTACTGAGTGAAATGGAAATTGTGAAAATCACACTTAAAGATAGATAGACGAAAGAAAAGCTATAGTGGAAGAGTTGCACAAAAGTCTCATAAATAAAAGGATAGAGAATAAAGTCAAACATTCATATATGTCACATATAGTAAAGAATTGAAGGCCTTAATTATGTCATAATAATGTGAAGATTATATTAGAGCAAAAGAGTTGTTATATAAAGAAGAAAAGGGAAGGAGAAGAACAAGACTTGTTAATTAAGAATTTCATACATTAATGATCAATGTTCAAAATTATTGCACATATGGAAAGTTTTCAAATGAATTGAAAAATTCATTAAATGCATTAAAGAAGAAAATGTTCACTAGCACATAGAATTTCAGTAATCGAAGCTTCAACGATCATCATCCCAAGGACTATATAAAGACCATTGAAGATGAGGAAAGAACACAAGAGATTAATGAGGAATACATGAAGAAATTCATATACAACAAGAAAAATATTGTGAGTAAATTCATTGTTATATCCTGCTATTGTGAGCAAATTAGAAAAAGGGTTGTGTGCTTAACTATTATAAATCCTTAACATTTTGAAGTAGAGCTTTAATTGTTCTATCTCTATTAAGAGAGTTCTTCTTATTGTTGAGAGGTCTTTATCTCAGGGGGTGATTAGGACTGGGCATTAGTACAAAAAACACTTTCGACATTGGTTTTAGAGGACATTTTATGTTGGTTTTGGAACCGACATTGATGCAGGCGACGTTGAAAGTCTTGAACTTTTTACGTTGGTTTTATAACCGACGTTGTATGTGCATATATTACATCAGTTGATAAATAAATCACCGACGTAAAATACCAGTCAAAATAGCTCTTTGGAAGAGATACTATGTCGGTTGTGGCTCCCAACCGATGTAGTATCTACCCTATTACGCGGTTGGGAGCCCACAACCGACGTAATAGGGCTGTTTTTTAAAAAAAATCTAGAATTTTCCAGAATCGCTTTGATAAATCTCCAATACATACAAAGGAAAACCACAACAATTTCCAAAACTTCTTGACAAGTATAAATAGGTGAAATAGTAGGTTAGAATCTAAAAAAATGAAAAAAATACATAAGAAATAAAAAAAAGTAGTGTAAACGATGCCATTTTGAAAAAAAAAAAAGTTCCGAAATTTCCTTTAGGGATGGCCCAGGAGCTTCGTTACGCAATTTCGAGAAACTTTCATTTTTGGAGCGTCTCAATGTGAGCTCTCTATCAAAAGTTATGGTCATTTGAAGTTTTTCCGTCCAAAAATTTTTGAAACCCAATATCTATGATACAAACATCCAGAAAGCATTCCAAGCATACAAAGATAAGAAAACACACCTCTTGTAGACAGTGAGAGCAAAACCAGTGAACGCAAATCGACCCAAATGAAATCTACCAAAATTAGAGAATAGAAAAATGGAGTGAATGAAACCATAAAAGACAATGAGAGCAAAGGAAAATGGGAGAGAACAACATGCAAGGAAGAACACCACGTACTATTGAGAACATGAGCAAGAAAGCGAGACAAAATGCAAGAGAGAATGCGTGAGAGAGAAAATGGCAACGTGAGCGAGAGAGAACTGTGAAGAAGCAGTGCGCACAAGAGTGAAAATGAGGGAGGGAGGCAAAAAGTGTAAGAGTAAAAACAGTGGGGGGAGCGTAAAAATAAAGGGCTATTATGTTGGTTCTGGGGGCCAACCGACGTTGTATCCAAAACTCTAAATTCGAATTTTGAAAATTTTAAAATAGCGAGGGAGATACTACGTCGGTTAAGTAGTAACCGATGTAATATCCTCCTATATTATGTCGGTTCTACTGTTTAACCAACGTAGTATCTCCCCCGCCATTTTAAAATTTTCAAATTTTGAATTTCCAATTTTTTCAGTCTTTTTCTACGTTGGTTATTTGTGGAACTGATGTAGAATATGGTATATTATTTCGGTTTTGTGTAAACCGACTTAATATCTCTTCAAATATTTACAAAATACCACCGTGTTTTTGGCTATGTCGGTTTGAGTTTGAATCGTCATTATACGCTGACGGTGAATAGTTTTTTTTTTCTACTAGTGGGTTTGCCTAGAGAGGTTAAATGCTCGTTGCCTAGAAAGGCGTTAAAACTCGTACATAAAGAGGTGTAATAATATTTGTTCCTGGAGAGACATTAAATCTCGTACCTGAAGATATGTAATAATACTTGTTTCAAGAGAGGTGTTAAAACTCGTACCTAGAGAGGTGTAATAATACTTTTCCTATAAAGGTGCTAAAATTCATTTAGTGAAATCTCTTAAACTGATTGCTTAAAGGGACTAGATGTAGTCCTAATTATAGGGTGAACCAATATAAATTTGTGTCTACTTTTCTCTCCCTTACACTCTGAATTTATATTCCTTTGAATTGTTTATTTTCTGCAATTTGAGTTCAAGGTCCATTCAATCCTCACTTGTAGAGCCAACTTCACCTTCAATTCATGGCTATTTGCTAATCTTGTCTTGAGATTAAGCATGAGTATATAACATTAACTTTGATTAAATAGACAGTGTTGGTCCTAACTATACAACAAAAATATTCTTAAAATAATATAAGAAAAAATTTCTACAAGAGGATATACAAACAATCACTCCTTACTTAGAGTTTAACTTCACAACAATGAAGGATGTAAAAATAAGCTACAATTTAGTTATTTATCACATACACTAATATTTGAAGCTTGCCAAAATATTTTCCACATTGCCTTTACGTGAGACGTAAATGTTTCACTTATTCAATAACTTTTTGTGTATGGGGAAACCTCCTTACAAACGCCTTAAATGAAATAATTGCAGCTTGCATGTTGTAACTTGTCCTTGTATAAGTGTCTTTTGAGAATTATGATTGACTTTATGTTACACCTTCTCTTATTGTACTCAAATTGTTGTATAAAAGACAATTTTTCTTTGTTACTTCTCTAGTTTTCTGACAACACTATATTGACCATACCAATTCTAATGGTTGGTGTGTTGTGACAAAATCATCCTTGAGATGTATACTTGGATAATTTGTAACTTTTAAATTTTTCTTATCATAGTGATGTGTATAAAGTCGAGAACTTGTAGTTTGCATCTAAGTACTTATGTCGTGTCTCCTTCTAAGACTTTAAGGTTCAAGGGATCACATTTAATCTTTAGTACATGTCTTGCTTGGAAACTTTGTTATGACTTCATATGCGTTTAATGCTTTTGTCTAATATTTAAAGACTTCAACTAAGCTTTTATAATTTAGTGTCTTAAGGCATGTTAGACTCCATTTAGTATTTGTTTCACACTTATGAAACTTGTTAGACACCCAAAACATGTTATTATTTATTATTATCAAAATATGGGCTAAGATTTTTAGATTAATACTTGTCTCTTTGATAATGAAAACTTGTTTATGCCTAACAATATCCACTGTTTCTTATGATAAATAATATCAATTTTGTGTAGGGAAAGTAGAAAAATTATCTATTTGTCTAATTACTTTTTGAATTACTTAGTTTTTAAAAAAAAAAAGATATTACAAATATTAAAACAAAGTTAAAATGTCTTTTTATTAAAGTTAACGACGTAGGATCACACATACATACGAACACACACATGAACACACACAAATATTTTTGAAAATTGATGTATTGATCTAGTTTTTCTATCATCTGAGTTTGTTTAACTTTTAAGAGTGTGTATACCTATATTATGGTAATGGTCACATTTATAACGTGACTTGTAATGATTACATCTCTTTCGAATTTAATTGTAGTTATGTTTACTGGTTCCATTGAATTAAAATTTCAATGGTTAGTATGTAAGTGATAAATCCTTCCAATAAATTGTAAAACATAATTTACACATGTAAGACTTTTAATGGAGTAGAAGAAAAAAAATCTTAATAAGCTTATCTTTTACATTAAATTTGTGATATCATGAACAGTAATTAAGAATCTCTTTGTTCTTATCCAAGTAAGTTATCTCTAAGAAAGAACCTAAGTTATATTCATGTCATCCCGTCAAATTATTCTTGGGTTTATCTTATTAAATTATTGTCAAAAGATCAGTTAAGACTTTAAATAGTCTTACCATGTTTTAGTATTTAGATGAAACAACTTACTTTAGATGATTACTCTTTGCATGCTTTTCATTCAAGTTTGTTTCCTTCAATTCAATTCATATATCGTTGTCAAGATTCTGTCATGCGGGAGTTATTTTCTCATGTCCAATTTGTTCCTCTCTAACATGTCCCTAGGTCGTGTTAGACAAAATCTTTCACCGTAGAATTTCTTGGATCCACTTAAAAAAAAGTTCTATGATTGGTCATGTTTGGTGATGAAGAGTTCATGTTCATTCGTTCTTTGATTTTATTAGACTAAGATTCAATGTGGTTTTTCAGACAGGAGGCGTTAGAAGAAACCTCTAAGTGTTAGTTGTTGAATCAGATGTAATATTTCAAATGAATCTTGCTTGTAAATATATAAGAGTAATTATAGATGAAACCTATAATTACTTATAAATATTATAAGAGTATTGAAAATAATTTAAATAGTAGTATATTACATTTTTGGAACACTACATTTTCTCTCCAACTTATAGAAACTTGTTCTCAAAATTTACTGGCTAAACAGGTGGGGATAACTTTCTCTAATATTTTCTTCTAGTTCCCTAGTAATAATATCTTGTGTCTTTATTTCACTCGTGGAATATGATTTTAACTATTTGATCTACTTATCTATAATTTATAAAACATTGTTTCAAAAGTAAGGTTATCCTTTAATTATATTGTATCAAACATTATTAAATGAGAATGATCATCAATATATTTTCGTACTAAGACATGTGGAATACACTGTGAATATTAGAAATAAAAGATGATAATGAGATTTGGTAAGCAATTGAACCTATTCTTTTAAGAATTTGATAAAGATCCATGAATCAAGGAGTGAAATTTTTTACTTTATAACTCTACCAATACCAGTAGTTGGAGTGACTTTTAGGAATACATGATCACCTTCTTGGAATTCAAGAGCTTTTCTTTTTCTTTATTTTTTTTTCAGCATATCTTTTTTGTTTACTTTGAGTTGTTTTCAATTTTTCTTAAATCATTTTTGTTTTCTCTGTTGTTTGTTGAACCATGTCAGGACCCAAAAGTAAATTTGCTCCAGTTTCAAACCAGCACAAATGTGATTTACACTTTTAACAATAAGGTGTCCACCTATACTAGACCGAAAACTATTATTATAAGAAACTCTATGAATGGTAATTATTGGTCCCAACTACGTAAATCTTCCATAAAAAAGCATTCAAGAAGTCTTCTAGAGTTTGGATGGTCCTTACAAATTGTCTATCCATTTAGAGATGGTAGGTCGAACTCAGACGAAGCTTTGTTCCTAAGGCTTGGTGTAAAATTTTTCAAATTTTAAAAGTAAATCTAGGATCTCTATCAGATATTGTACTAAAAGGATGTAATCTTACAATCTCTTTTATGTACACTTTGGTCATTTTTTTTCTAATAAACACCTAATATTAATACGTAAAAGTAAGCAGATTTGGTTAGTCTATCTACAATAACCCATATGGAATCAAATTTTTGGATTGTTTAAGGTAAAACAACCACATAATCCATTGCTATGTTATCTCATTTTTATTCAAGTACATTAAAGGATTGTAGCATCTCTACTAGTTTTTAGTGTTCTATTTTGTCTTTCTCACATACTAAATAAGATGTTGCATATTGAACTACACCTCTTTTCATATTAGGCCACCAAAACATCATCTAAAGATTTTGTAACATATTTATTGATTCTACATGAATACTTAATATGCTCTTATGCCCCAACTCTGAAATTATCCTCATAACTTCTATAATTTCAAGCACACAAACTCTATCACTAAATCTCAAGATTACTTTATTATCTAAGCTAAATCTTTCTCCCTTGTTTCATCCTATCAACCCCTTTTCTTTTGGATTATTTTGTCATTTAATTACTTTAGTCTCATGGATTTTCCTTTGTAGTAGGTCACTAACAACCTAAACGATATTTAATTTCATTCTATTATGACTTATGGTAACTAAAAAATTTATATCTCTATTTTTTTCTATTAGATTCATTTTTTGTATCATTAATGCAAAAACATGTATTTTTGTCCTTATATTTGCCACTATATTTTTTTTCCTTGGTGGTAATATAAAGAAAAATAGTCTTTCGGAAATTTCATCTACCTTCTTTGCCTCATATTCAATTCTTTTTTTTTTTTTATCAAATAAGAATTAAGGCTCTTGTTATTACTAAAAATCTCAAACTTTCCACAATATATATAATGTCTCCATATTTTAAATTAAAAACAATGTTTTAAATTAAAAACAATGTTGTCTAACTTCAGATCATAAGTTAAGTAATTTCTTTCATGTATTTTTAATTTTCTAAAAACATCTACTATTAATTTTCTATTCAACATAAGAAACATGCCCTAATACATTTTAGAGGCATCATAAAATATTACAAATTATCTATGAGGATTTGACAAAGCTAACACAAGAGTGGAGATTAATATCTCCACTGTTGAAAACTATTTTCACATTTTTTTATTGACTAACTAAAAAGTTTAACCTTCAAGTGAAAGACATAATTATTTTAGAAAAACTTTCGATGAATCTTCTATAATAACCTATTAAAGCCAAAAAGCTATAAACTTCAGTCACTATTTTTTTAGTGATGGGATACAGTAGAAAGGATTAACATGAGTTGTGATTGATGGAACAATACAAAAATGTGATTGGTCCAATAATTGAAATGTTTGTGGTTCTGTTTGATAGAGTTAACAAAGACGAAGAGGGATAAAATAATTGCACATGAAACACAAATCAAACAAATGGAGATAAAAACAAAGTCTGAAATTACTAAATAGAAATAAAAATTATGTGATACATATAGTTAGTTATAATATTAATAAATAAGACTTTAATTGCACGCACCATAGGTGGCTCCATCAAACGTTTATTATTAGATATTTCACCACTGGACACTTATTATTAAAGAGTTCATCATCCAGGATACTGGAAAAATAAAAGCTGGTATGAAATCAAATTAAAAAAAATGAAAAAAAATATAATTCAATAATAAAGTCCATTCCAGAGAAAGAGATGGACATAGAAAGTGAAATAAATGAGAGGAAGAAGGAGACCATGACCCAGAAAAAGATATTTATAATTGTATTAAAATATTTTTTCTTGACGTGAGAAATGTAGAAAAGTCAAATAAATTATCCTGTCGTCTACCTTTAGACAATAATTATTGAGTTGAAATAATCATTTTAAAATGAGGTTCTCGCTAGCTTCTCATGAGTATTAGCTAAAAAAGTAAAAATAACTAAGTTTGTTTTAAAATATTAAGACAATATTAAATATAATAAAATTGAAATTATAAATAAAGATGATAATAATAACTTGAAAATTTTCAAAATAGCAATTTCACTAACATTTGGGTGTCTAAATTTTTTTCTCTGATTCCCACTAAAAACTTGAGTTCAGTTTCATTCCGAGGCATATATATATATATATATATATATATATATATATATATATATATATATATATATATATA
>Ga0099825_1002230_pt1 | contig 25681 bp, 8 predicted proteins | sample SiratroredBW_FD_76838 | JGI IMG/M metagenome (GOLD analysis project Ga0099825, IMG submission 76838) | Root nodule microbial communities of legume samples collected from California, USA - Siratro red BW | ecosystem: Host-associated > Plants > Roots > Nodule | place: USA: California | collected... | reverse complement strand
TTATTATTATTATTATTATTATTATTATTATTATTATTATTATTATTATTATTATTATTATTATTATTATTATTATTATTATTATTATTATTATTATTATTATTATTATATAACTATAATTTAATAATAAGTAGGCTTATACAATTTCTCAAGATAATATAAAATAAATAAGATTTGATTTTGATTCCTACAAATTTTTATTTTAGTCTCTATCCATTTAAAATTTGAAATATTTTTTTTAACCTTTATAAAATATGAGTTTTAGTTTAATTTTTTATAAAAAATTATTTGCTTTTTATCCTTTCAAAATTTGAAATCGAAAAATTCTAAAATAGATAAATATGATATATTTTACAAATTTTAATTCTTTGAAGACACTATTTGGAATTGACTTGATCTTCGTTCAATTTATAAAAAGTATCACATCTTATCAGAATATTTTAATTTTAGAGAGATTAAAAGAAAATCCTTTTATAATAATAAAAATGATATTATTTTACATTAATTAAAAACACATTTAAGTCTAATAATTATAATTAAAATACAAGTATGTGATAAATTTAAAGATAAATTCATTAAAATAAAAAAATACAAGAAAATTATAAATGACTTCCACAAACTGTATTGAAACTCTTTCAATCATTTTCATGTCAACCAATAAAACAAGAGGAATTCTTTCATAAGAAAGGAGGGAGTCTCTGCTTGACACGGAACAGAGAAAGCTCCTTTTAATCTTTTTATTCGTAGGATGAGAGAGGAAAAGACACGCAACACAAAGCAAACGGAGGCTCAAATCAAGAGTTTGAAGTCCAAACGGAGGCTGAAATTAAACGGCGTGATTTCCAACCCAAAACCAACTTATTGTTCCCCAACTCCTCCACTCTATACCCATCGTTAAACAGTCCTAGTAACAGATTTGCTTGGCAATGATTAGCGAAGCTTATGGGAACACCCCTGAACCCCGCCGCACCCAACCACTCCTCCCACGACCCTCTCTCCTCTCCTCCACTCCGGTACATAAGGTCCACAGAATTCGCTATTCTTGGGCCCAAAAACACGCGCTCCACCAAAGCCCGGGCCCATCTCTGCATGGGAAACCCAACCTCCAGCGAATCAAACACCGCCGAGTAGTGCTGCAGCGAATCCATAAACAGGCCCACAAAGCCCGCATCTCCACCGCGCGCCACGTCTTCATCTACCACTGTCAGCACCCTCGGGTTCAACTCCTTCGCTCCTTTCAAAAACGAAGCAACCGAACCTGAGGCTCGGAAGCTCAGGTGCGGCAAGTGCAGCATGCAGTTAAACACCAAGGCCTCGCCGCGAATCAGCTTCAGTAACGAAGGTCGAAACGTTTCGCCAGAGTCCAACCGACACTGGTGAAAAGAAAACGGTTGGCCCACGGAAGCCGCGAACGCCGTTAGCCTCCGTCCGGTTTCCTGAACGGTGGCAATGGATCTCCGTCCAGAGGCGGAGCCTCTGGACAATGCCGTGATGCGGAGGTGTGGGCCTGGTGGGCCAGTGCTTCTTGACGAGAGGGACTGCATTAGGGAGGCCCATTGGGCCCCTTCGCTGACGTCGAAGTCGACGATGTGGACCCGTTTTTCGTGGGCCACGGCCTCTAAGATGGCCTGGTTGGCGGTGAAGTGAGCGAACTTGACGTAAGGGGACATGTCCTGGAGAAGGTGGAACGCGGTGAGCGTGTCCGTGGGGTTGGGGGTGTTGCTGGTTATGGTGTGCGCACTACCGGCGCCGTCTAGCAGATTTTGTAGTGCACTGCTAAAGTGCGCCGCGAGTCTTTCGATGTTGGTGCCGTGGGTGGGAGACACCAACTCGTTGAGCCGAATCAATATCACTCGAGCCAGGTGGTGGCTCTCGGTGGCGGTGGTGAGGGCCTCCGCCACCGCCATGAGTAGGTGCACCAGGCGGAGGCCCTTCTCGTCGTCATGGCCACTTAAGTCGGAGTCTTGGGGTGTGGTTTGATCTGGGGTCAAAACGGCGTCGTCTTGATGGACGATGGAGTCAATGAGGGCTTGAAAATTGTCTTCGCCGGCGGCGAGGGATCCCCAATCGACGAGGGGAGAGCACAGGGTGGTCCAGTCTTCCTCGGAGGAAGAAGTGGTGGTGATGCTGTGGTTGGAGAAGTCGAGGAAATCAAGGTCGTCCATGAGAGAGTAATTGTACTAACAGTGTGTAGAGAGCTGTGCCGTACACTTGATTAGTGGGAGCTTTATGATTATAATATAAGATGCTGAGCAAGCCTAGGAACAGACACTCACTTATTTTTCAATAATTAAAGCTTAACACTATCATTTTTTCACACTCCACTTAACAACAAATAATATAATTATTTTATTTCAAAACTTCGTTTATGTTTATTTTTATTAATTAGCTATAATATTTATTGTTAAAAAGAGTGGCAAGTTAGAAGTAAGAAAAAAATATGAATGTCAAAGAACTATTATTGCTTATTGCTTAGGTTTTATAACCTTCTGCACTATTTATCTACCTAAATATATCTTTATTAGTATTCTAATTAAATGATAAAATTTAAATAATACATTTTATTAAATTCAAATAATTTATTTTTTGTTTTAAATTTTTCTTATCTATTACTTTTTATATTTTTTTTATTTAAATTACATAAAGCACTTGGCAATACAAAAGCTGAACAAGTTCTCGGAAATTTTTCGGAACTAAGATTAAAATAAGGTTGGGTTTAAATTTGTTTACATAGTAGATTTGTTTTCCAAATATTAGACCTATAAAAGAGGAGCTTAAATATTAAATCAGGTGAGTAAGACTGAGTTTAATCCTTCTAAAAATCAATAAAGATCTTAATAGATTTAATTTAAGATAGACACACGAGATATTTATTATCCGACAATTACAAATTTTATATTTTATCGGCAAACTCCTCTTTAATTTGGGAAAACGAACAAAAAATTATAATTAATTAAAAGTATCATTTGTCTACAGCTGCAAATTATTTTTTAAAACACAAACAACTTTTAATTGAGCTTAAAAAGAAATGAAACAATATAATATTTTAATTTAACAACTTGAAAAATCCCAATTACTACATCGATTATAATAAGCAATAACAATAAAAATATCTGTATAACTGTATAAGTTTTCTCAGTAATAAAACAACCAAATTATGTCTTTCAAATTATTAATCATGTCAAACGTGAGGCAGACATACAACGTTTAGAGATAATCAGACATTAAAGCAAATCGAACTACCTAATATTTATTGGGAAAAGAGTTGAGAATATGAATTTCGAATTAATTTTCTTGATCCAATTACAATTGTTCCTTCATGTGGCGATTAACAAGAATCCTAACCCAAAAGAAAGGGGAAAAAACAACTAATTGGCTTCTGTAAATTAAGAAGATAATTATGAAGTAAAATTATACTGTTTATTTAGAAATAAATGACTAAAATTGCACACAGAGGATTGGCTCGCTTAAATTACGGACTTAAGGCGTATGTTCTTGCATGTGCTGATTAAGAATAATCCTAACCTAATAGAAACGTGATAAACAAGAACAAAATATGCAGGAGGATTGGCTGCTTTAAATTAATGAGATTATTTCAGTCAAAACACATGTCATTTAATATCTTTAGTATTTTTTAGAAGATCAATAAAAAATGTTTAAAAGTAAGGTGATTTTTTATATGCATATAATGGCATGCAATAAGTTTCTTTTTATATGATAATATAGATATAAAGGCACTAAAACATTATCTTAATTATCTTTTATCCATTTAAATTATTCTCATTTGAATTAATTATTTGTTATATTATCATATTATTGATGAGATTATTTAAAAGATGAATTCTAAAAAAATATTAATTATTTATTTTAGTATTCTTTTTAATTATGGTTTATTCACATCAATAATATATATTCGTTATAAAGTGAGTTGAAATTAAAGATATTTATTGAGTCAAGTGATGTAAGGATCCAATTCATTCTAAATAAATTAGGTTGGATTTTTATCTGCAATTGAGTTAAATTTGACTTAATCTGATCAATATTTTTGCAAGTTATTTCTTTTGTCTCACAATAAAGCATATTAGTGAGTGTGAGATAAAGCTTGTAATTTTAACTTTATTATCTCTATTGTTTGTTTCTTTCATTTGCCTCTATCACCTATTGCTTGTGTTATTGTCTCGCAACCAATGATTTTAAATTTTTTTTTCTGATGTTTCATAATAGAGCACATTAGTGAATGTGAGATAGAGTTTCTAACCCCCTAACATTATCATCTTTATTGTTTATGTTTTTTGTTTGCCTTTATCGTCTTTGTTCTAACATATTATTTGTGTTGTTGTGTCAATGCTCCACACCTATTTTAGGTGACCTCCTTTTTAAATTGCTAGATCTAGATCAATAATAGGTATACACAATATGTCCTAGTTTCTAAAATTTTTGACATTGATTATATTCATAGGATGTTTAACTTGTTTTGTCTTTAAGATATAAATGATGTTTTGATATAATAATTATATGAGTGGTGCGATGAAGTTGGAATATGTCAAAGACTACATTAAATCATCTAGTTATTTGTGAGAAATTATATTTAACTAAAACAAAATATCATGGACATACATCTATATATGCATATAGAAAAGATGATACTGTGGATGGGTAGTGAGTGACCCATTTCAACTTGGTGGCATAGAATAAGTATTCTTGGTGCAATAATTCTTTAGCATTGTGACATTAAACATTTATAGGCTATTGGAATAACAAAATTGGTAATTTTTAGATTTTTATAAATGCATTAAACGTTATTACTAAAATAATCTGGTAATTTTTAACTATTATTCTCGGATGTCCATATAAATAAAAAAAGAAAAAGAAAACAACACAGTTAATTTACAAATGTATTTATAAGAGAAAAAAAAATATTTCATGTAGTATCTCTACATATTGGATCAATTTATTTAAATATAAAAAAGTTAAGCTTTAATAATTTATAACTTATTGAAAGGTAATGGTGTTTTGAAAATAATGTGTATTTTTTCACTAAATTGATTATTATAATTGTCAATTTTACGAGATTGTTATTAAAAAAAATTAAATGTATAGAATATTATAATCTATTAGAAGAATTTATTTAGTATTTTCTAATATACTATATAAATATAAACTAAATTCTATAATATTGAAAAGTATGGGTACAATTTTATTACATATAATCATAGAGATATTATGCTTTCAAATTCATGTGATCAGTACAAAACAACAACAAAACATGATCAAAAGATTTATTTTCTATCACTTAAATACATTGTGCTTTCAAATATTTTAAAAAATTTATTAATCATCTAGAGTTCGAATTATGGTGATGTTATTTTAAGTACGAAAGAAATATGTTGAAAATAAATTATTCATATAGTGTTCATTCATAATTCGAATGATATTAATAATTATTTCTAATAGTGACTAATTCATACCAACACTATAATTACGAAAGTCAAAAGTTTCATTTATCTAATGTACTACTTTAGAATTTTACCTTTTCTTCTTATTCAATTTTTTTTAACAAAAAAAATGAGATAATTATGTTAGGAAAATCCTATAACATTAAGAGGGTTATGTAAATAAAGACGAGGAAGATATTATGATAGAGAGTTAATGAATAAATTTAAAAGATTCCAATATAGAGACATGATTATTGATAAGAAATAGGAAAAAAGGAATAACAATTAGAAAAAATATAGAAAAGATTCTTCTAAAGAATCTAGAACTAGAGACATTCAGTACTTTTGATGTCTTTGAAGAGGACATTATGCTTCTAAGTATCTCAATAAGAAATTCATAGTTTTTGAAAGACCCAGGCATTGGAGTTAGGATGAATGTACATCTTCACCTAATGAGGATGAATTATTGGAGCTTGAAGAGAAATGCAACTTGTGAAGGAAATTTGTTGATGGTTCGGAGGCTTCTTGAAAGCCATCCTATTGAACTTGTACAGTATTAACTGGAAAATCTATTCCACACATGTTGCCAGTTTTTGAAAACACTTGTTTATTGATTGTGGATAGTGGATCCTATTGTGATTGTTGTAGCTCTAGGTTGGTGGACAAGTTGACTCTAACTGTCATATTTCAAACCTTATAAACTATAGTGGATTAAAGATGATAGAGGGATAGTGGTTAAAGACTAAGTAAATATTTCAATTTCTATAGGCAGATTATCAAGAAAAGTTTTATGTGACATTGTGCCTATGGAAACTGGACATATTCTACTTGGTAGGTCATGGTAATTTGATAAGCATTGATGGCCTAGCCAACAAAATAAGTTTCACTTACAAGGGCAAAAACACTGTCTCTTATCCTCTCACACCACAACAAGTGAGAGATGATGAAAAATGTTAAAAACATTAGAAGAGGAAAAGAGACAGAAAATAAGTCAGAAACTTTTTTTCGCAAATAAAATAGAGGAAGAGAAAGGAATGAGATTTGAGCCCTGTGTCTCCTCCTCTGAAGTTGTTCCATAAAAAGTTTTGAAAAATCAAAAGAAAATAAAATCTCTTCTAGTAGAACAACTTATTTTCCTTCTCTACTAGAAAGAGACACTTGTTGTCACAAGTCACGAACTTGAGACTCTATCAAAAAGGATTAATCTTTTGAAAGAATTTGATTATTCATTTCCTGAGGAAGCACCCCATGGATTACCACCTTTGAATGGAATAAAATATTGAATAGATTTAGTCATTGGAACCAACCTACTCAATAGGCCAAATTACAGGACTAACCCCTAAGAGACAATAGAGAAAGGGAAACAAGTTGGTGACTTGTTGAAGAATGAAAGAGTTCAGATCAATCTTAGTTCTTGTGTTGTTCCTATGTTGTTGGTCCCTAAGAAAGATGGGTTTTGGAGAATGTTTACTTAATTCCAAGCCATCAACAACATCACTCTAAAATATAGGCAAATAATCCCTAGGTTAGATGATATGTTGGACAAATTATTAATTATTAAATACTCTTACCTTTTGTTTTGTTATGAGTTGAAACACCCCTCTATGCTTCATATTTATTAATTCTTTTGTTGATAAAAAAAAGTTGGACAGATTACATAGGAAAAACATCATTTCCAAAATTGATCTTAAAAATGATTATCATCAAATAAAAATTAAAGAAGGAAACAAATGAAAAATTGCTTTTAAGACCAAGTTTGGCTTGTATGAACAGTTACTCATGCCTTTTGGCTTTACCATTGCCCATAACACATTCACAAGATTCATGAATCATGTACTTAAGGATTGTATAGGTAGGTCTGTGATTGTTTATTTTGATGATATCTTAATTTATAATAGGACTAGATGAGCACATAGGCCATCGTAAATAAGTCTTAGTAACTCTCAAAGACCATTATCTATTTGCTAACCTTGACAAGTGTACTTTTTGCAAGAAACATGTCATTTTCCTTGGATTCATGATTGGAAAAGATGGTGTTCACATGGACCCAAAGAAAATAAAGGATATCCAAGAATGGTCCACCCCAAAATCATAGAAGTTCATAGCTTTCATGGGTTAGCTAACTTTTATAGAAGACTTGTTTAGGACTTCTCTACTATAGCAACTCCTCTTAACGAACTTGTTACGAAGAGTGTTTCTTTTGTGTAGGGTGAAAAACAGGAAAAATCGTTTCAAACTCTAAAAGATAAATTAACCCATGCACCCATCGGTTATCCCTAACTTTTCTTAAAACTTTTGAATTAGAGAATGATGCCTCTGGGTAGGCATAGGTCCTATGTTAATTCAAGGTGGACATCTTATTGTATATTTCAGTGAAAAACCTAGTGGAGTCACCTTGAACTATCCTACCTATGACAAAGAGCTTTATGCTCTCATTTGTGCCCCCAAAACATGGGAACTTTACTTGGTGACCAAGAGTTTATTATCAATATTGATCATGAGTCACTAAAGTACATAAGGGGATAGGGAAAGTTGAATAAGAGACATGCTAAGCGGGTGGAATACTTAGATAAATTCCCTTATGTTATCAAACACAAGAAAGGGAATAGTAATGTGGTAGTTTATGCTTTATCTGAAGACATACATTACTAGTTTCACTAGGCTCTCAAATTCTAGGACTGAGGTAGTAAATAGGTATGTATCCATTTTGTTAAGGGTTAATTTAAAGGGCAACTAGAAGTATTGGGATGAGTATCTTCCTTGTATTGAATTTGTTTACAACAGAGTAGTCCCCAAGAGGAAGTCCAAATTTAGTCCCAAAGGAGATGGTCCATTCCATGTTCTTTATAAAATTAATGTTAATAGGCTAGATCTCCTAGCTGATTATAGATTCAATCCCACTTTTAATGTTTGTTATTTAACTCCTTCTATTGAGGTTGGTGACACTGAGAAAGAATTGGATCTGAGGGCAGATCCTTTTTGAAAGGGAGAGCATGGTTTTTCTTAGCCTAGTAAAAATATAAAGAAGTAGAAAATTTTGTATAAGAATAATACTTTTTCTTGTGTAAAAAATAAAAGCATGTGTGAGTTGCATTTAAGCCTCAATTAGGATTAGACTTACAGGTCAAACCCCCAAGTTGTAAGTCAACATTTAGTCCTCCTTATTAGGAAATTCAAAATCCTAATTGAGGAGGTCAACACACGACAATCCATAGCCTCACACAGTCATACACCAAGCCAAATACATAGAGCGCTTATAAACACATGAAAATACCTTATTTTAGGTGATGTCGGACTTAGAGTGAGCTTATGCGCCAAAATTCTTCTCTTGTGTAACAAGTCCCACATTCTCTAGATCATGGTGTGCAAGAAGGCTCAAGCATCTATGTATAACGCGCTTGCCTCTTGTAATTTTCACTTTAAATTGAATGAGAATAGACCATGTATTTTGCTTGTCTTCTTTTTCTTTAAAATCATCTAAAATGGGAGTAATAGAAGAGCCCTTAATAAAGGCCTAACCACAAGGGCAATGGCCAAAAGAATCTAGGAGTGGAACTCAGCTGAACCCGACAAAATAAAACTCTTTTCAACTTAGGCCACTAATTTGACTGTAAAGAGTAGTGTAGTTTAATTTTTCTTTTTGGACAATGTGTTGGGCCTTCGTATTTTTTATTTTAGGCTTTATATTTTGGGCCCACAATAGGAGCAAAAGACATAGAGTCATCTAGAATTTCAAATTGGGCTTCATTTAAGCCCAATTGAAACCCTAAACAACTTTGGTTATCAAGGAGCAAGCTTGGCCAAGCAAGGAACGTGCAACCTTCACACATTGTGCATGTCCTCAATGCTTGAAGTGTGACACTCCACATGGCACTATCTCTACCATTTTCGCCCCAACCATTGATCATGAGACAAGTGTCATCTGGCCATTGGTTACTCTACATCTAAGATTTTAAATTTGAATTTTCCCACTCATTTTTGGCTCCAAGTTGGCTAACTTGGAAGCCTATATATTAATGTATTCAGCCTTGCAAATTAGCTTGAATGAAATTAATGAAGTGTTACACATTTTTCAGCCTTACTTGTTTCAGCTCCTCTCTAAGTTAGTCTATCTTACTTAGCCTAGCATCATTTGAAGAGTTGACCTAACCTCTCTTCTCTTCCTCTCTCTTTCTAGATCATTTTCCTCCATTAAAACATATTGTCTTCCATGCCTTGAACTACTCTTTTTTCTGTTGTTAATTATCCATCTATTTACGGGTTCAAGATTTATGGCCAACTATGGCCTTGGATGTTCATCACCTAGCCTCACCACAAAAAAATTTTATAGAAAGTTAAGGCCTTTAACTCTGACTTCTCACTAGAAATTTAGAGAAAAGTTTTAAATCTTTTTAAGTTATTTTATTGCTATGTGTCTTCCATCAAAATGTAAGGAACAAAGTATATTTCGTATCTATTCTAAAAAATGTGAACCTTTTTTCAAACAACTTCTTTATTATATGGTATAAAGAGGTTTTGTGTACATATCCTAACAAAATAGTGTGTCCTGAATGTTAACCTTAGAAATTTAATAAATTGCTTTGAGAAGATATGTAATAATAGTGATAATACTTTTAATATTACTTTATTTTTCTTATTCATATGTAATTGTGAAAGATACTTATAAAATCGCAATGTCTTTACATTCCAAACATATTTTAAATAAAGTATATTTAATCTCTTTTTCTAGAGCTTCACTTCAATTATCATAATAAAATAAAATGAACATTAGGAATAATTAGGATGAGAATATTATATTAGAGTTACTCAATGGGATCCTCATGTAGTTGTTCTGCCAAACAGTGATATTTTAATTTCTTTAAATAAACATTTCAATGACATTTTCCGTTAACTTTTTCTACATTCCTTATCCAAGTATAAACTCGGTATAAATAAAGTATAAACCTTAAACACGGAAGACTTTCTGCCAATAATGTTAGTCCATTTGTCATCTGCTCTATATTTGGAAGCAGGAAGTAGAAAAAAAAAAATAAGAAAATAGGCAGAAAAGAATGTAAACTATGAAGCAAAAGAAGTTAGATTCTTAATGTAACATGTTTTCCCCAATTATCATACCAAGAGATTTCTTAATTTATGTTGGTACAACAGTTCCTTGTTTTTTATTCAACTGTTGTGACTGCAAGAAAATCACTTAGCAGTAGATATGTCACAAGTTAGGACGCAAATATTGACCAAACCAACCAATCTTTTAATTCATATACAACCATATGTTTACATTGTCATACGTGAATTCTTAAATTCTTTGGGTTTTGTTGGCTAATCATGCCACAAAGTACAAAATTTAACTATTTGGTTAGTCATACACATATATATTTATAGATCCAACTGGAATACTAGAAATGCTCCTGAAACATTGTGTTAAATTTTTTTTCAATTGACAAAGTCTTTATTTAATAAAATTCAATAAATTATTAATATGTGATACAATAGTATGCATCATGTTAACTGATAATTTGGTTAATAAAAAAATTCCATCAACTATTAGTTCATCATACATTAAAAAGTCAATGTTTATATACAAATGGTTTAATTTATCATAAAATTGCTAGAGATCATAAAACAATTTCAAAAAGAAATGTAATTCTATTTATTCATATTGAATGAATTACATATCTGTGTTTGTAAAATAGGAAATCAAGAAAAATTCTATGTGAAAAACATTTAGAACCTAATATAGGTAACTAAATTAGGACTGTTTAATAGAATTGAAATCAACTTAATCATATAAAATTCAAACCGAATCATAAAAATAGTTTGTGTAAACCAAATTCAACTAAATTAGTTTTAAATTTCAGTTATCCACATTTATAGTTTCAGATCGAACTATTTTCTTAAAAAGCAGCTGATTTAATTATATCAACTGCATTATTCTTTAAATAAAAACAATACAAAAAAAAAATATCATTCTATTTCTTTTAACATTACATGACTTCATTTACTAGCAATATATAGTCATCATTTTTTCAGACAAATTATATTCAATAAACTAATGCAAAAATCAAAATTTTAATAGTGAAAGAAATAAATCATATGTGAAGATAAATTGTATAGACTGCACTATCATTTTTTAGAACGGTGCCATGCATCTGCTAATCTATTCGAACTACATTCTTAATCTTAAAACAATTTTTTAGAGTCAACTTTTACAAGATATATTTAATTTTACTAATGAAACATTCTTACTGAAAACTCACTTAAAGAGAATCAACAACTTTAATAACAGGTAGTGAATAGTTATATAAATATTATTTTTTTGTCTGAGAAGGATTTGTATAGTGCTTTGAGCTATTCGTCTAGTGCTTTGAACCATTCTTTTAATCGTTCAGTTTTTTAAAATAAAACTTACAAGTAATTTTGTCCAAATTTTTTAAATAATACGATTTTAATCACAAGTTTTGTTTTTAAAAACCCCACTAATTTCCTCGACACTCTGCGATAGAAGAATATTTTGAGAACCGATTCTCTTGAAAATAGAATGATGGTGTATTGTATGTGTCGAAGTTCTTTCGGTAAAACATTATTTCTTGATCATAAGACCGGCACGACAACCCAACAAATAAAGGATAACCATTGAAAGAATAAATAAATATTATTTACTGTCTAATTATCAATCAAACTGTTTCTGCTAAAGTCGTATCGTAGACCCTTATCAATAACAATCAGATTATTTTTTTTACGTATTCCCGTATTTACAAACCGAAGACCTCAAGACACAAATTGAAGACTTCAAACCAAGATCCAAGACGTTAAGTTGCTAATTGAAAACTCTTTGTTGAAGACATGTCGAAAGAGACTCTCCTATGCTCGTACAAGAACAATTGGTGTTTATCATGAGATTGAGGAGGAACAAATAGCAAAGTTTCTTGATATCAACAAAAACACATGACCTAAGACCAAAAGCGCACGGATGCACAAACTAACACCGAGCTCATGAAACTACTATTACTATTACAATGAGAAATGATTGAAATGAAGAAAAAAAACGTATAGGAAAACCCCTACCCCCTCTCCTCCATCTCCAACCCCGAAGATGAAAATCAAACCAGAATCATTACTATCTTACCCTGGTCTTCCAGGCATCCTATGATTGTAACAAAAACTATAGAAGTTGAGTTTCCAAAGCCGACCTTCGTTAACATTTTATTGTTGGGGTAGCCATCGCCATCCATTTGTGGACAAAATAATGATGGTCGAGTTCTCGACCTATTGGATAGGCCTCAACATGGACAGTATAATGGGATTACCTGGACTAATAGCCTTCATGGCTATGGTTTTCTTTCTTGAATGCGTGAAATGAATGAAGTATGGCAGCAAAATGAAGCGTCTAATTAGCTAGAAGAAAAAGTGTTTCAATGGTAGAGAGTGATCTAAGAATGGAGAGGAAGGAAAGAAAAGTTAGGCCAACTCTTCTAATAGTTCTAGACTAAGCAAAACAAGCTAATCTAGAGAAGAACTTAGACAAATGTGGGCTGAAAATTTGGTAGCACTTCACTCTATTTATCAAAGTAGAAAATCAACCACTTAATACATGAATTTATAATCTTTCAAGTCAGCCAACTTAGAGTCTAAAGTGAATGAAAATTCAAATTTAAAATACATAAATCAATGACCACGTGACACTTGTCACTTAATCCATTAAATGGGTCGGCATATGTGGATCAAGTGTCATGTCACACCTTAAGCATTTAAAGCATGTGCCTAATGTGGAAGAGGTGAATGACCAAAGCTAGCTTCTAAATGCCCAAGTTGCTTAGGATTTTAAATAGGCTTAAATTAAACTCAATTGAAGCTCTATGTGACTCTGTGCATTATTTTAGCTCCTTCTGTGGATCTAAAATACAAAGCCCAAAATAAATATGCAAAAGCCCAATACATGGCCTAAGAAGAAAATTAAAATACACTACTATTTACAAACAAAGATGTGGCCCATGCTGATAAGAGCTTCACTGTGTTGGGTTCAGCTAAGTGTCACTCTTCCGAGATTCTCAATTGAGTTTGTCACACAATACGCAAGGCACCAACCACAAGAGCGATGACCAAAAGAATCAAGGAAAAGTGACACTAAATTGAGCCTAGTAGAGTGAAGTTCTTATCAACATAGACAACATTTTGTCTGTAAATAATAGTGTAGTTTAATTTCATTTTGAACCATGTATAGAGCCTCTACATATTTCTTTTTGGGTTTCTACAGTAGAAGCTAAAATAATACACAAAGTCACCTAGAGTTTCAATTGGACTTCATTTAAGCCTATTTGAAACTCTGGGCAACTTAAGACATCTAGAAGTTAGTCTTGACCGTCCACTTCCTCCTCATATTACACATGTCCTAAATACCTAAAGTGTGACGTGAATCATGACATTTGATCCACCATTTCTGCCCTACTTTATGGATCAAATGACAAGTGTCACATGGTCATTGGTTGCTCTAGATCTAAGAATTTTAAATTTGAATTTTCCACTAACTTATGACTCCAAGTTGGCTGACTTGGGAGTCCATATATTCATGTATTAAGTCCTTGGTTTTCAGCTTTGATGAATTAAGCGAAGTGTTGCCAAATTTTCAGTCCACACTTGTCTAAACTCCTCAACATGTTAGTTTGTTTTGCTTAGCCTAGAATCATTGCAAGAGTTGACCTAACCTCTCTTTCTTATACATGAATTTATAGACTTTCAAGTCAGCCAACTTGGAGACTAAAGTTAACAAAAATTCAAATTTAAAATACATAGATCAACGACCACGTGACACTTGTCACTTAATCAATTAAATGGGTCGGCATATGTGGATCAAGTGTCACGTCTCACCTTAAGCATTTAGAGCATGTGCAAAATGTGGAAGAGCTGGATGACCAAAGCTAGCTTCTAGATGCCCTAAGTTGCTTAGGGTTTCAAATAATCTTAAATTAAACTCGATTGAAGCTCTAGGTAACTCTGTGCATTATTTCAGCTCCTTCTATTAACCTAAAATACAAAACCCAAAATAAATATGCAGAAACCCAATACATGGCCCAAGAAGAAAATTAAAATACGCTACTATTTACAAACAAAGATGTGACTCGTGTTGATAAGAGCTTCACTCTGTTGGGTTCAGTTGAGTGCCACTCTTCCTGGATTCTCAATTGAGTTTGTCACACAATACTCAAGGGACCAACCACAAGAGCGATGACCAGAAGAGTCCAGGAAGAGAGACACTAAATTGAGCCTAGTAGAGTGAAGTTCTTATCGACATGGGCAACATTTTTTTCTATGAGTAGTATTGTATTTTAATTTCATTGTGGACCATGTATTGGGCCTCTGCATATTTCCTTTTGGGTTTTGTATTTTAGGCCTACAGTCGAAGCTAAAATAATACACAAAGCCACCTAGAGCTTCAATTCGACTTCATTTAAGCCTATTTGAAACCCTGAACAACTTAGGACATCTAGAAGCGAGACTTGGTTGTCTACTTCCTCCTCATTTTACACATGTCCTAAATACCTAAGGTGTGACGTGACACATGGCATTTGATCCATTATTTCCTCCCCATTTTACGGATCAAATGACAAGTATCACATGGCCACTGGTTGCTCTAAATCTAGGGATTTTAAATTTGAAATTTCGACTAACTTTTAGCTTCAAGTTGGCTGACTTGGGAGTCTTTATATTCATGTATTCAGCCCTTGGTTTTCAGCTTTGATGAATTGAGTGAAGTGTTGCCAAATTTTCAGTCCATACTTGTCTAAGCTCATCAATAGGTCAGTTTGTCTTGCTTAGCCTAGAATCATTGGAAGAGTTGACCTAACCTCTCTTTCTGATACATGAATTTATAGACTTTCGAGTCAGCCAACTTGGAGTCTAAAGTGAATGAAAATTCAAATTTAAAATACATAGATCAATGACCACGTGTTTGTCACTTAATCCATTAAATCGGTCGGCATATGTGGATCAAGTGTCATACCACACCTTAAGCATTTAAAGCATGTACAAAATGTGAAAGAGGTGGATGACCAAAGCTAGCTTCTAGATGCCCTAAGTTGCTTAGGGTTTCAAATAAGCTTAAATTAAACTCAATTGAAGCTCTAGGTGACACTGTGCATTATTTGAGCTCCTTATGTGGATCAAAAATACAAAGCCCGAAATAAATATGCGGAAGCCCAATACATGGACCAAGAAGAAAATTAAAATACGTTACTATTTACAGACAAAGATGTGACTCATGTTGATAAGAGCTTTACTCGTTGGGGTCAGCTGAGTGCAAATCTTCCTGGATTCTCAATTGAGTTTGTCACAAAATACTCAAGGGACAAACCACAAGAGCGATGACCAGAAAAATAATCCAGGAAGAGTGACACTAAATTGAGCCTAGTATAGTGAAGTTCTTATCAACATGGATAACATTTTCTGTCTATAAGTAATAGTGTAGTTTAATTTGATTTTGGACCTTGTATTGGGCCTCTACTGATTTCTTTTTGGGTTTTGTGTTTTAGGCATATAGTAGAAGCTAAAATAATACACAAAGTCACCTAGAGCTTCAATTTGACTTCATTTACGCCAATTTGAAACCCTAAGCAACTTAGGACATCTAGAAGCGAGACTTGGCCGTCCACTTCCTCCTCATTTTACACGTGTCCTAAATACCTAATGTGTAATGTGACACATGGCATTTGATCCATCATTTCCGCCCTATTTTATGGATCAAATGACAAGTGTCACATGACCATTGGTGCTCTAGATCTAGGTATTTGAAATTTGAATTTTTCACTAACTTTTGGCTCCAAGTTGGCTGACTTGGGAGTCTATATATTCATATATTAGTCCTTGGTTTTCAACTTTGATGAATTGAGTGAAGTGTTGCCAAATTTCTAGTTCACACTTGTCTAAGTTCCTCAATAGGTTAGTTTGTCTTGGTTAGCCTAGAATCATTGGAAGAGTTGACCTAACCTGTCTTTCTCAGACATGAATTTATAGACTTTCAAGTCAGCTAACTTGGAGTCTAAAGTGAATGAAAATTCAAATACATAGATCAATGACCACGAGATACTTGTCACTTAATCCACTAAATGGATTGGCATATGTGGATCAAGTGTCACGTCACACCTTAAGCATTTAAAGCATGTGCAAAACGTGAAAGAGGGGATGACCAAAGCTAGTTTCTAGATGTCCTATGTTGCTTAGGATTTCAAATAAGCTTAAATTAAACCCAATTGAAACTCTAGGTGACTCTATGCATTATTTAAGCTCCTTCTGTGGACCTCAAAATACAAAGACCAAAATAAATATGCAAAAACCCAATACATGGCCCAAGAAGAAAATTAAAATATGCTACTATTTACAGACAAAGATGTAACTCAAGTTGATAAGAGCCTCACTTTGTTGGGTTCAGCTGAGTGTTAGTCTTTCTAGATTCTCAATTGAGTTTGTCACACAATACTCAAGGGACCAACCACAAGAGCGATGACTAGAAGAATCCAAGAAGAGTGACACTAAATTGAGCCTAATAGAGTCAAGTTCTTATCGACATGGGCAACATTTTTTGTCTGTAAACAGTAGTATAGTTTAATTTCATTTTGGACCATGTATTGGGCCTCTGCATATTTCCTTTTGGGTTTTGTATTTTAGTCCTATAGTAAAAGCTAAAATAATACACAAAGTCACCTAAAGCTTTAATTGGACATCATTTAAGCCTATTTGAAACCCTAAACAACTAAGGTCATCTAGAAGCGAGCCTTAGCCGTCCACTCCCTCCTCATTTTGCACATGTCCTAAATACCTAATGTATGACGTGACACATGACATTTGATCCATCATTTCCGCCCTCTTTTATGGATCAAATGACTAGTGTCACATGACCATTGGTTGCTCTAGAACTAGGTATTTCAAATTTGAATTTTCCACTAACTTTTGGTTCTAAGTTGGCTGACTTAGGAGTCTATATATTCATGTATTCAGTCCTTGGTTTTCAGCTTTGATGGATTGAGTGAAGTGTTGCCAAATTTCTAGTTCACACTTGTCTAAGCTCCTCAATAGGTTAGTTTGTCTTGCTTAGCCTAGAATCATTGGAAGAGTTGACCTAACCTCTCCTATACATGAATTTATAGGCTTTCAAGGCCAGCAACTTGGAGTCTAAAGTGAATGAAAATTCAAATTTAAAATACATAGATAATGACCATGTGACACTTGTCACTTAATCCATTAAATAGGTCAGCTTATGTGGATCAAGTGCATTATCACACCTTAAGCATTTAGAGCATGTGCAAAATGTGGAAGAAGTGGATGACCAAAGCTAGCTTCTAGATACCCTAAGTTGCTTACGATTTCAAATAACCTTAAATTAGACCCAATTGAAGCTCTAGATAACTCTGTACATTATTTGAGCTCCTTCTGTGGACCTAAAATACAAAGCTCAAAATAAATATGCAGAAGCCCGATACCTTGCTGAAGAAGACAATTAAAATACCTTACTATTTAGTGACAAAGATGTGACTCATGTTGATAAGAGCTTGACTCAGTTGGGTTCAGTTGAGTGTGAGTCTTCCTGAATTCTCAATTAAGTTTGTCACACAATACTCAAGGGACCAACCACAAAAGCGATGACCAGAAGAATCTAGGAAGAGTGACACTAAATTGAGCCTAGTAGAGTGAAGTTCTTATCAACATCGGTAATATTTTTTGTCCGTAAATAGTAGTGTAATTAAATTTTATTTTAGACCATGTATTGGGCCTCTGCATATTTCTTTTCGGGTTTTGCATTTTCAGCCTACAATAGAAGCTAAAATAATACACAAAGTCACCTAGAGTTTCAATTCAACTTCATTTAAGCCTATTTGAAACCCTAGACAACTTAGGACATCTAGAAGCAAGCCTTGGTCGTCCACTTCCTCCTGATTTTTCACATGTTCTAAATACCTAAAGTGTGACGTGACACACGACATTTGATCCATCATTTCTGCCACATTTTATGGATCAAATGACAAGTGTCACAAGGCCATTGGTTGCTCTAGATCTAGGGATTTTAAATTTGAATTTTCCACTAACTTTTGGCTCCAAGTTGGCTGACTTTGGAGTCTATATATTCATGTATTCAGTCCTTGGTTTTCAGCTTTGATGAATTGAGTGAAGTGTTGTCAGATTTCCAGTCCACACTTGGCTAAGCTCCTCAATAGGTTAGTTTATCTTGCTTAGCCTAGGATCATTAGAAGAGTTGACCTAACCTCTCTTTCTTATGCATGAAATTTTAGATTTTCGAGTCAGCCAACTTGGAGTCTAAAGTGAATGAAAATTCAAATTTAAAATACATAGATCAATGACAACGTGACACTTGTCACTTAATCCATTAAATGGGTTAGCATATGTGGATCAATATTGGAAAGGCTTCAACTTAAATCGATATAATGGGACTAATAGTCTTCATGGCTATGGTTTGCCTTCTATCTTAGATGCGTGAATTGAATGGAGTATGGCAGTGAAATTAAGTGTCCAATTGGCTAGTAGAATAAGTGTTTTAATGGTGAAAAGTGAACTAAGAACGAAGAGGAAGGGAAGAAAAGTTAAGCCAACTCTTCCAATGGTTCTAAGCTATAAGACAAGTTAATCTAGAGAGGAGCTTAGACAAGTGTGGGCTTAAAGGTAACACTTCACTCTACTCATCAAAGCAGAAAATCAACGAATGAATACATGAATTTATAAACTTTTAACTCATCCAACTTGGAGCCAAAAGTGAGTGAAAAATTCAAATTTAAAATATGTAGATCTAGAGCAATCAATGATCACGTGACACTTGTCACTTAATCCATAAAATGGATCAGCATATATGGATCAAGTATCATATGTCACGTCACAGCTTAAGCATTTAGTGTGCAAAATGTAGAGGAGATGGACGGCTAAAGCTAGCTTCTAGATGTCTATTTGAAACTCTAGGGAGCTTAGGACATCTAGAAGCTAGTCTTGGCCGTTCACTTTTTCATCATTTTGCACGTGTCCTAAATGTCTAAAGCGTAATGTGACAAATGGCATTTGATCTATCGTTTTTGTCTCATTTTATGGATCAAATGACAAGCGTCACATGGTCATTGATTGCAATAGATCTAGGGATTTTAAATTCGAATTTTCCACTCACTTTTGACTATCTTATAAGTCTATAAATTCATATATTCAGCTCTTGATTTTTCAGTTTTGATGAATTGAGTGAAGTGTTGTCAAATTTCATGTCCACACTTATCTAAGCTCATCTCTAGATTAACATGTCTTTGTTAGCCTAGATTTATTGGAAGAGTTAGCCTAACCTCTCTTCCCTTCCTCTCCATTCCTAGATTACTTTGTACTTCATCCTCTAACACCCACTCAGGTATTGGAGGATCAAGTTCAGATGAAAAAAAAATTAGATAGTAAAAAAAAAGTTCAAAAATCCCAAACTTAGGTCTTAAAGATAAGTCAAATGTGTGGGAGCTTGGTGTTCCTTCCCACATGGTCGCTTAGAAGGAGAATCATTTTGTAAACACATCTTTAAAACACATTCCCCTTGAGCAACCTCTATACCTCCTTCTTTGTGAAGGAACACTCACATACACTTCTTCTACTACTCTTGAAGTTAGGACTTTACCTCCTTTGGTTGACAAACTTTTAAAAGAATTTGGTGATGTATTCCCTAATAAAAGTCCTATAGGACTTCCACCATTAAGGGGTATAGAACACTAAATAGATTTTGTTCTTAGAGCTAGTTTACCCAATAGACTAGCATAAAGGACACATCCTAAAGAAACAAAGGAGATTGAGTTCCAAATTCACGAGTTACTAGATAAGGGTTGGGCTCAGAAAAGCCCAAGCTTTTGTGTCGTGTCTGTCTTGTTGGTGTTGAAAAAAGATGAAAAATGGCATATGTGTTGTGATTGTCGGACAGTAAATAATATTACAATAAAATATAAGCACCCAATTTCGAAGCTTGATGATATGTTGGAGGACTACATGGGTTCACCGCGTTTTTCAAAATTGATTTAAAAAGCAGATATCACCAAATTTGAATCAAAAGGGGTGATGAGTGGAAAACCACTTTTAAAACCAAATTTAGATTGTACGAGTGGTTGACAATGTGTTTTGGGCTTACTAATGTACCTAGTACGTTCATGCGACTGATGAATCATACCCTTAGAGATTATATAGGTAACTTTGTAGTTGTTTGTTTTGATGACATCTTAGTGTATAGTCATAGTGTTGAGTCTCATGTATAGCTTGAGATTAGTTTTATAAGTCCATAGGAAAAATAAATTGTTCACCAATCGGACAAATATACTTTTTGTGTTGATAGTGTAGTCTTTTTAAGTTTCATTATCAATAAACAAGGGGTTCATGTTGATCCCGAAAAATCTAGGCCATCCAAGACTAGCCCACTGTAAAGAACGTGGGGGATGTTAGGAGTTTTCATGGCTTATCAAGTTTTTACAAACATTTTGTGCCTAACTTCTCGTCTAGCTTCACCACTCAATGAGTTGGTAAAGAAAGATGTCATGTTCCATTGAGGTGAAAAACAAGAGAGTGTTTTCCAAAAGATAAAGACTTTGCTCATTAATGCACTCGTTCTAACTTTGCTAGATTTTTCTAAAACTTTTGAGCTAGAATGTGATGCATCGGGAGTTGGAATAGGTGTTGGGTTGTTGCAAGGTGGTTACCCAATTGTATATTTTAGTAAAAATCTTCATGGTGTCACCCTCAACTACCCCACCTATGACAAAGAGTTTTATGCTTTGGTCAAGACTCTTCAGGTTTGGGAACACTACCTTGTATCTCAGGAATTTATCATTCAAAGTGATCACGAATCACTTAAGCATTTGAAAAGTCAACATAAACTAAACAAAAGGCATACAAAATGGATGAAATTTTCAAAACAATTTCAATACGTGATTAAGTACAAGAAGGACAAATCACAGATGACTTGTCTCGTATACATGTACTATTTTCTAAACTTGAAGCCTTGATTCTTGGATTTGAACACATTTTAGAGCTTTATAGCCAAGATTCTGAAGTTTCCACCATTTTTGTTAGTTGTCACTCAAAGCCACAGGGAGGTTACTATATGTCTAAGGGGTTTTTGTTTAAAGAAGGAAAATTTTGTACTGCCCAAGGTTCACATAGGAAGTTCCTTGTTAACGAGATTCATGAAAAAGGTCTCATGGGCCATTTCGGACTTGATAAAACTTTGAACATGCTTAAAGAATGATTCTTTTGGCCCCATATGAGACGAGATGTTCGGAGACACTCTCACAAATGCATTGCATGTTTACTGTCTAAGTCCAAAGTGATGCCTCATGGGTTGTATACTCCTCTGCCTATTGCTAATGCCCCTTGGAAGAGTAGCACTCAGTTGAGCCTAGCAGTGTAAAGCTCTCATCAACATGGGTCACATCTTTATCTGTAAATAGTAGTGTAGTTTAATTTCTTTTGGGCCATGTATTGGGTCTCTACATATTTCATTTTGAGCTTTGTATTCCTAACAAATAGTATGAGCTAAAATAATGCACAGAGTCACCTAAAGCTTCAATCAAGCTTCATTTAAGTCATTTGAAACCCTAGGCAACTTAGGGCATCTAGAAGCTAGTCTTAACCGTTTATTTCCTCTTCATTTTACACATGTCCTAAATGCTTAAAGTGTGACGTGACATATGGCATTTGATCCACCATTTTTGCCTCATTTTATGAATCAAATGACAAATGTCACGTGGCCACAAGTTGCTCTAGACTTAGGGGCTTTAAATTTGAATTTCTCACTCACTTTTGGCTCCAAGTTGCCTGACTTGGGAGTCTATAAATTTATGTATTTAGCCCATGATTTTTAGCTCTAATGAATTGAGTGCTTTAATGAATTGAGTGAAGTACGGCCAAATTTTTAGCTCACACTTGCTAAGCTCCTCTCTAGGTTAGCTTGTCCTGCTTAGCCTAAAACCATTGAAAGAGTTGACCTAAACTTTTTTCCCTTCCTCTCCATTCCTAAATGACTTTCCACCACTGAATCAATTCCTCTTCCAGCCAATTGCACACTCCATTCCACTGCCATGCTCCATTCCATTCACGCATCCAAGAAAGAAGACAAAACATAGTCAAGGAGGCTATCATTAAGTGCCATATGTCACATCACACCTCAAGCATTTAGAGCACTGCAAAATGTGGAGGAGTTGGACGGCCAAAGTTAATTTCTAGATGCGCTAAGTTATCTAAGATTTTAAACGAGCTTAAATGAAGCCTAATTGAAGCTCTAGGTGTCTTTATGCATTATTTTAGCTCCTACTGTGGGACCAAAATACAAAGCCCAAAAAGAAATACACAAAGGCCCAATACATGATCCAAAAAGGAAATTAAACTACACTACTATTTATAGACAAAGTTGTGGCCCATGTTGATAAGTTTCACTTTGCTAGGCTCAGCTGAGTACCACTCTTCCTGGATTCTTCTGGTCATAACATGAAAATTCAAATTTAAAATACAAAGATCAATAATCACGTTACACTTGTCACTTAATCCATTAAATGGGTCGGCATATGTGGATCAAGTGTCATGTCACACCTTAAGCATTTAGAACATGTGCAAAATCTGGAATAGGTGAATGACTAAAGTTAGCTTCTAGATGCCTAAGTTGCTTAGAGTTTCAAATAGGCTTAATTTAAACCCAATTGAAGCTCTGTGACTCTGTACATTATTTTAGCTTCTTCTGTAGACCTAAAATACAAAGTCCAAAATAAATATGCAGAAGCCCAATACATAGCCCAAGAAGAAAATTAAAATACGCTACTATTTACAAACAAAAATATAACTCATGTTGATAAGAGTTTCACTCTATTGGGTTCAGCTGAGTGTCACTCTTCCTAGATTCTCAATTGAGTTTGTCACACAGTACTCAAGGGACCAACCATAAGAGCGATGACCAGAAGAATCCAGGAAGAGTGACACCAAATTGAGCCCAGTAGAGTGAAGTTCTTATCACAATGGGCAACATCTTTTGTCTGTAAATAATAATGTAGTTTAGTTTCATTTTGAACCATGTATTGGGTCTCTACATATTTCTTTTTGGGTTTTGTATTTTAAGCTCACAGTAGAAGCTAAAATAATGCGCAAAGTCACCTAAAGCTTCAATTGGACTTTATTTAAGCCTATTTGAAACCCTGAACAACTTAGGACATCTAGAAGCGAGCCTTGGCCGTCCATTTCCTCTTCATTTTAGACATGTCTTAAATACCTAAAGTGTGACGTAAAACATGGCATTTGATCGACCATTTCAACCCCATTTTATGGATCAAATGACAAGTGTCACATGACATTGGTTGCTCTAGATCTAGAGATTTTAAATTTGAATTTTCCACTAACCTTTGGCTCCAAGTTGGCTGACTTGGGAGTCTATATATTCATGTATTCAGCCATTGGTTTTCGGCATTGATGAATTGAGTGAAGTGTTGCCAAATTTCCAGTCCACAGTTGTCTAAGCTCCTCAATAGGTTAGTTTGTCTTGCTTAGCCTAGAATCATTAAAAGAGTTGACCTAACTTCTTTTTCCAGCCAATTGTACGCTCCATTCCCGTGTCATACCCCATTCCATTCACGAATCCAAGAAAGAAGACAAACCATAGCCATAGAGGCTATTATTTGTTATCTAGGGCACAGTTCCTGTCCAAGATAAGTGTTCTACATTTTAAAATTTGTATTTCTATATTGTACTCATCTTTTTTTACATGTCTTCTTGAATTTCCACCGTTCATTTTAATTGTTCTTCCATTTAATTAGTTCAAAACATCCATATCTCCTTGAACCGTCCAAATTGAGTCATTAGGTGTTCTACTAATTGTATGATGTGTGCTATTAATTTTGATTGATTCTTTGTTCATTCTAATTCAGTGAAACGAATTGGTATATGTCTTAATTTTGTTTTTAAATCCATACCCATGTTATCATTAGTCATGTGCTTCTATAAAATGTCATAAAATTCCATGTGTAGCTATTGAAAATTTGAGTTTCTTGCTTTGTAATGTAGCTGCAACATAGATTTGAATCTGCGAATTGTATAAGTTGTTTTGGTGCATCTTTGATTTTAGATTTGAGTTCACATGCTTGTCATTAGATGATTGATGAGTTCTATTGCTAATAATTTATTTGTGTCTAGTAGTTCATCACCTTTTGTTTGAATTCCTCTAGGTTTTCTTTTGTTTAAAGAAAGGGACTAGGTTTGGCTCCACTTAAGGAAAGATTGTCTTCTAATAAAAAAAGGATGTCCAAACTCAACTCCCGAAGAGATGGGCCATTTTAAGTCCTCCAACACAGCAATGATAATGCATATATAATAGATTTGCCTGTAGAGTATCGAGTCCACATGACATTTAATGTTTCTGAGTTACGCCCTTTTGTATGTGGCTCAGATGATGAAGCATAATCCATAGATTTGAGGACAAATCATCTTCAAGAAAGAGGGGATGATAAAAGAGCCCTTAACAAAGGACTAACCACAAGAGAGATGACCAAAAGAATCCAGGAAGAGTGACACTCAGCTGAGCCTAGCAGAGTGAAGCTCGTATCAACATGTGCCACATATTTGTTTGTAAATAGTAGTGTAGTTTGATTTCCCTTAGGGCCATGTATTGAGCCTCAACATATTTTATTTTGGGCTTCATATTTTGCGCCTACAGTAAAAGCTACAATAATGCACAAAGTCACCTAGAGCTTCAATTGGACTTTTCACTTAAGCCCATTTGAAACCCTGGGCAAGGACACCTAGAAGCTAGCCTTGACCGTCCACTTCCTCCTCATTTTGCACATGTCCTAAAAGCCTAAAGGGTGACGTGACACATGACATTTGATCCACCATTTTTGTCCCATTTTATGAATCAAATGACAAGTGTCACATGACCACTAGTTGCTCTAGATCTAAGGATTTTAAATTTGAATCTCCCACTCACTTTTGGCTCTAGGTTGACTGACTTAGGAGTCTATAAATTTATGTATTCAACCTTTGATTTTCATCTTTGATGAATTGAGTGGAGTGCTACTAAATTTCCCGTCCACACTCATCTAAACTCCTCTCCAGATTAGCTTGTCCTACTTAGCCTAGAACCACTGGAAGAGTTAGCCTAACCTTTCTTCCGTTTCTCTCCATTCCTATATCACTTTCCACCTTTGAATCACTTCCTCTTCCAACCAATTACAAGCTCCATTTCGCTTCCATGCTCCATTCCATTCACG
>Ga0099825_1002229_pt1 | contig 25685 bp, 18 predicted proteins | sample SiratroredBW_FD_76838 | JGI IMG/M metagenome (GOLD analysis project Ga0099825, IMG submission 76838) | Root nodule microbial communities of legume samples collected from California, USA - Siratro red BW | ecosystem: Host-associated > Plants > Roots > Nodule | place: USA: California | collected... | reverse complement strand
CTTACTAAAAATATAAAGAAATGTCAATTTATTAAAATAAAAATAATAAATATTATTTATCAAAAAATTAAACGTGACATATAAAAAAATAGAAAAGTTGAATGTTTATTTTTAAATTAAAAAATATATATATATATTATCACTCCTTCAAAATAAATACAACATTATCTTATGATTTAAGAAAATGCTAGTCTGACATTATTATTGTCTTATACTCCTAATTAATACTACATTTTATTAATAACATATTATATATAAATAAATTAATAATATATATTAATGTTAAATAGTGTCAAATATAAATAATGGTGTCAAAATATCACCGTCCTATAATTTATCAATATGAATTTCGGAAACTTGTTTTAATAACTTTCAGGTGAAAACATAATAAGCATTTAAATAAAAATTTAATTACTTATTAGATTTTAATAAATAAAATAAAATAATAAAAAACAAAATTGTAATAATTTTCATGCAAACATTTTTATAATTAAAAAGTGAAAATTATAAATAAATGTCCCTGAAATCATCTCATGGTATGCTCAACATAGCCCAGGATACCCCTGGACTCTCAGCAACCGTTTGATGAAAAAAGGTCTATGATATCACAGTGATCATCGTTCATTCGTGCATGACAATCGGTATCGCCATCGCCTTCCTAAATTCAACTTCTCTTTCTTCTTTCTCGAAACCCTAATCAACTGCTTCACTGCTCTGCACTTCCCTCTGATTCCACTTCTGGTAACACAAGCTCTTCTTCTCAGATCTGAGACTACTTGTTTTAGCCGTTTCTTTCTCTGTCTAGAATTATTTTTACGTTTCTTAAGCATGTTACACGGCTCCTTTTCCGAATTCCAATCCACGCTAAATTGTTCAGTTTGTTACGTTTTATTCCGTCTTCATATGGTTTACTTTAGTTGGAAATTGAAAATCACAAGGTTCAATTCACGGAAATCATTCTCCTGAAATGTTTTAGCTAGATTTTAGTTAGGGACCTGACTGAATCTTCCAGCAGTGTTTCCACGGGTTTCGGGGATAGTTTTTTTTAGGCTGTTCCCTTGTGCAAGTGAACTTCCCGAAAACTGTTATGCCAAATGTATCTGGATTTGATTTTAGCCATTACTGCTTATGTATATATACATTTTCTTTCTTCCACCCAGTAGCATACTGTTATGATCGATCATATTATTGACTATACAAGAATGATTAAATGAATAGGCAACTTATTAAGAAGAAACATTATTTGAATTTTTTGTCCTTTGCAGCTTCAACCCGAAAGATACTGTTGGGCCAGGGCCACCTAATGATAAAACTTGCAATTTCTACTTAAATTGCTGTTGCTTTTTTTGTGATAAAATGGATTCAGTACCTGCTGATGTGTCTAGTTCACATCCTATCAAAGATCCACCAGCTTCTTCTCCTGCTAAAGAGAGTGATAGGCAAGCTTCTGCTGCTTTAGTTTCTGACAAAGATAATTCAGCACATGAGACACCTTCTGTGACATCCCCACCTGGCATATCGTCTTGGGCCAAAAGCTTGAAAATTTCTCAGTCGTTTTCTGGCTCCTCCCAGGATGACTCATCAAGTGGAAATGTTGGGAAATCAACTTTTGCACGCTTTACTAGTAATCTGGGATTGAGGTTGTCTCCGAAGTCTCCTGTAGCGGATGACAATTCCAATGAAACTGCTGCACAATCTAATTTGTTTGGAAGCATTACGAAAGGCCTGGTTGACACTTCTAAGAATGCTGTGAAAGCTGTGCAGGTTAAGGCACGCCATGTTGTTTCCCAGAATAAACGCAGATACCAGGTGCTGTTCTTGTTCAAACCACTAATGTACTTTGTGTTTATTATTGTAAAGCTGATTTTCACGAAGTCTTGCTCATTTTTAAAAAATATTGTTTCTTCTATTGGGAACATTGCTTTAATCCCTTAATAATTGGGTGAAGCTTATCTTTGGGAGCCTATTTATGGATAACTTTTGCAATGTAACAGTTATTATGTAATACAGAAGCAAAAAGGTCTAACCAATGCTTTTATTTTTTGCTTTTCTAAATTACATCGCATAGCTGGTGTTGAGTTTATAAAGCCCTGAAGTTTGCAGACATTTGCTTACTCCCAGTTAAAAATATGTTACATGGTTTAGTGTTCTATATGGAGAACATTCTCGCTTTCTTTGGTTGAAAAAACTATTATTAAAATTTTACTATTTAACTATTGTTGTGACTGGTGACTGCATTAAGTTTGAACTTTTGTATTTCTTTGTTTCATTCTAAATTGTATGTTCCCTTCTCAAAGAACTAGGTTGATGCATACCCATGTCCACTTTTATACTCTCTACCTTTATTTTCAGGAAGGAGGTTTTGATTTAGATATGACATATATCACTGAAAACATCATTGCAATGGGATTCCCTGCTGGTGACATGAGCTCTGGGTTTTTCGGCTATGTTGAAGTGAGTTAAAATTCTGTATTTTTTTTATTGCTATCTTGATCTTTAACACTACCATTCTGACTATCTAAAAATGTAATGCAGGGATTTTACAGAAATCATATGGAAGAAGTGATTAAGTTTTTTGAAACTCACCATAAGGTAGTAAACACACTCTGATGCATTAAGTTACTGGATGTTATATTTATGCCCTTGCTGTAGTTTATGTATAGTACAAATCAATGCTGTATTGTATGGAATGTCGTTTTTGTTTCATTTAAAAATGTCTATACCATAAATTATTTATATTTCATGCTGAGTGCTTGTTTTAATTTGGTCTATTGGAAATGAAGGCTCCCTATGAACATACAATCACCCCACCCCTCTTGCTAGGCATGGATTTAGTTCCTCTGAAGTGAGGTGGTTTGGGCTCTGCGGTTGAGATTTTAATTAATCTATAGTTTGTTAAGATGTACATACATTTTATTACACTGTGTACTGTATACCAATGGTTATAGTTGCATTTTATCGTCTACAATGAACTCTTTCACCTTAAAGGAGTTAAATCTTTCTAGGCTTATTTTGTTAGCAAACGGATTATAACCTGGAGGACAGATGATGGACCACGTGTGTCATGGTCAAAGGTTGAAAGTTATATACAAGAAGGCACAAGAAAGTGGCTGTGGTGGTCGGGTGAAATCGGAGTTTGTTACTGAGTTGCATACAGAAGGTTTAGTGGATTGAGAATGATTATTTTCGGTAGGTTAGTTTGAGGAAAGAGCTGCAGATGATTATAATTCTATTCAGTAATTTGTAAGCCGAGTGCAGAGATGTCTGTAGGAGCTCTGCCTTGAATATTAGTGGCTTCTTTTACATTTCTGTTCTTTTTCTACTTCTTTCAACCCCTTCTGATACCTACATTAATGCTTGGTTTGGTGGGCAAGGAAAAAATGTTGGGAAAGAAAAACATAAGAAAATGAAGAGAAAGAGTCTCCACTTATTTAGCTGGACATGAAAAGAAAGAGCAAAGTATTTTTGTTTAAAGGACAAAAATACCCTGAAATTGGAAGAGACATGTTCAGATAGGAGAAGTTGAGGGATTGGATTGGAACTCTAATAAGCTTACATTGATTTCTGTCTTCTTCTCATACTGGAGTGAAAAGTTTGAAGGTGGGTCCCGCACCTTTTTCTCTTCTGTTCTTTTGCTGCCAGACATGGAGAAAAAAAAAATCATGGAATGCGTGTTTTTGTTTCCTTTAATTTCTCCTCTATTTCTGCTATTCCAGAGGAAGTCTAAATTTCTATAGAATATCTTGTTTTTACCTTCAGTGCTGGTTCATATTCTCTGATAGCTTTGGATATATATATATATAGTGAACCTGTTTGCTCTTGGATATGATTGAAGTTTACTGGGCCCTATTTTGCTATACGTATGCTATTATGCTATTAAACTGCTGAACTTATTTTATACATTGTTGCCTATTTTAATTTCCTTACTTTAGTTATTGTTGTTGATACTACCATAAGATTGTATTGTGAGATTGTGATAAGATTATTAAGGTTTATGAGATATAGGCTGAAATTGTGTTAGAAATATTTGATCAATTTCATTGTTATTATTTTGTTTTATTGGTTGTACATAGAAGGCCACTACAAGTGTCTTTGGGGTGAATGGATTTCATGGTTTTTAAATAGGGAGAGAAAAAAGGAGAGGTATCTCAATCTCATGAATAATATCTAAAAATATTTGGCCTTTAATCAAGGCAAATGGTATTGTATGATCCAGGTGGCCGACCTTTCCTAGTGGGATAAGGCGTTCATGGCTATTGTTGTTGTATTGGTTGTACATAATTAGGTAATTAGGCTCAATATCTTGTATATTCTTTCCCTAATTATGGAAACCACTTATCAGATTTTTTTTTTTTTACTCATATATTATGGGGCCAGGAAGTTTTCAATTATTTTTTTTTTTTTTTTTCTTGTGTCTGTTTCAACTTTCAAGTTGGTATTATAGCCCATGTCAAGTTGCATCGTACAATTCAACACAACCCTAGCTGTTGTGCCATGCAGCCAGTGGCTCAGGTTTGTTTGTGGATCCTGATTCTGAAAATCCCTCCATTTGTTTCATCTTTAGTAGAATCCCGATCATTGGTGTTTTCTGGCCTCATTCTGACCCAGTTTGATTTCTTGGGGCATCTCGTTTGTCGTGGCTTTTTACTCTTTGTTTGCTACCCCAATATGTTTTTTTCTCCCTTTCTTGGTTGGCGGCTGTATCTGGGTTGTTTTTGCCCTAAAAAACTTCCACTGTACGGCTTACTGTTGTTGTTGTTGAGTTCTTGAGGCTTTTGTGCAGATATCGTATAAAACTCCTTTGTCTACCACGGTTTCCCCAACAGGTTCAACTGACTGGAATCCAGTGGTTCTGGATCCTGAAAAAACCGCTTTGTGACTTCATTAAGTCTATTTCACTACAATATTGTTGGTTGTAATGATCAACCGTCTTACATCCTCAGTAAATCTCTATGTGGATCAAGGATATATCATACATACGTAGCTAGCTGAATAAATGATACAACTTGTATGCACTGGCTTGAGGGTGAATATCAGTATTACATCAACATTGTGTTGTTTAGATTTTGAGATATAGGTTGTAATTGTGTTAGAATATTCTATTGGTTTCATTGTAGTTGTTTCCTTTTACTAGCTGAATATAATCCCGATAATTTGGCTGGATGTCCTGTAGATCTTGTAATATTCTCTCTAATTATGGGAAACCTCTTCTATAATATTTCTCTGTCTCTCCCTCTCTATATATATGATATGGCTGGGACTGGGAGACTCTCCTGAGCAATTTTCTGTCTAACGTTTATTTCTTATCTCTGTTTCAAGTATCATAAAATAGTCTATTATTATTATTATTATTACATATGAGCACATGCTTCATACATTCCGTTATTCTGTCTGTTGCATATTTTATAGTTCAACAAGTTTCAATTGTATGGTGTCGCTTTTATCAAAGTTCCTCAGAGACTTAACGAGCCTTTTTCCTTGCTTATCATTTTCTTATTTAGTGTTGCATTTGACTTTTTCTTGCTGTGTGTAGGATAAATACAAGGTTTATAATCTTTGTTCTGAGCGGTTGTACGATGCATCATTATTTGAGGGGAAGGTGATTCTACATTTTCATTCAAGTCTTTATCTGGACAATTGTGATAGACTTGCTTAAGGGTTGTAAATTTTATTTATACACCATAAACTTTTGGTCATAACATGGACATATCACTTCAGTTTTAACCTTCAATTTTGGATAGTAGTATTGAGGTTATCTTTTCTTCAATTAACAATTCATTCACATCCGTCTGCTCCTACTTCTTGATCATTATGCTAGACAGCCTACATTACTACTAGTTTGTTTTTTTGCCGCATTATATTTTCATGGACTTAATTTGAACAGCATCTTGTATTCTTGCATCTGAAATATGAAATTTCTTCTTTTAGGTGGCTAGCTTCCCTTTTGATGACCACAATTGCCCACCAATTCAACTGATTATATCATTCTGTCAAAGTGCTTACTCGTGGCTGAAACAAGACATTGAGAATGTCGTGGTTGTCCACTGTAAGGCTGGAATGGCTAGGACAGGGTTAATGATTTCTAGTCTTCTATTATTCTTAAAGGTAAAGAGTTTCTCTGCATTTTCTTGAAATATGATGAATGTGCTTGATATTTGCACTTTCTGTCTTGTGCTTGACTTCTTAGATATGATGATTAAAATGTACTGCAGTTCTTCCCAACCGCTGAGGAATCAATGGATTACTATAATCAAAAAAGATGTGTTGATGGAAAAGGACTTGTTCTGCCTAGTCAGATTGTAAGTTCTGCTTTGCAATGGGTTAATTAGGTCGAAATTTGGAGATTCTTGAGTTATTACTGGAGTTTTAATATTTTTGGGAAATGATGCTTCCTGTGAGTTCTGGAGTAATTTCTTATGTTTTACTGTTTTCTGTAGAGGTATGTCAAATATTTTGAACGAGTCTTGACTTACTTCAATGGCGAAAACCCTCCTCCCCGCAGGTATTTACTGGCCAAGATGTGACTGTAGTATTTACTCGTCTTAATATTCATTCTGACATCATATTCTGTACAGGTGCATGCTTAGAGGATTCCGGCTTCACAGATGCCCTTACTGGATTAGGCCCTCTGTAACTGTCTCAGATCATAGTGGTATGTTTGACAATCTTGTACTAAAATTTCCCTACAAAAATACATGTTGTCCTTGATCATTCTGTTACTAGATTTATAAAGTCATCTTTTGTACTGGTCATTAAATTTGTCCTTGTTTCTTTTGTGGTGTGTTTTATGTAATGTTTAACTCTATGTTATGCAGTCAGATCTTTTAGTATGAACTGAGAAGGCATATCCTCGTTAGGATTTTCTTCTGAGGACAATAGCTATCTTTTATCTCAGATACTCGTGACTGAAATAAAATCGGGAGAAAGTCTACCTGTTATGCATGTTCTTTCTAGCTACAATAGGAAGGAATTGTTTGCTTTACTAGTTATGGGTAGTGATAACTAGATATATATATTTGCATGACATTATGACCTACTTTGTTTTTGTCAAGAATTTGACGGACAGCTGATCCCTCTGATGGTGTGGAATGTAAGATCTTAGTGTCTGATAGACTGCCCTGTTTGATGTCGACTCTAACCCATTTCTAATGTGTAGGTGTTTTGTTCTCAACCAAAAAGCATCCGAGAACCAAGGATCTTTTGGTGCGTTTCATTAGTAATATGACATCAGTGTATCAAATATTTGATTGAATTGTTGTTTCAAAGTTATGTTTTTGGTCGCCCTCCCTTCCCCCCAGTATGATGGATTTCTGCGTGACTTAGATTTCAAAATTTGCAGCCAGAAGATTTTTGGTTTAGTGCACCAAAGAAGGGAGTGATGGTGTTTGCTTTGCCAGGAGAGCCTGGTCTTACAGAGTTGGCTGGGGACTTCAAAATTCATTTTCATGATCGCCAAGGAGATTTTTACTGGTATTAATTAATTTTCATTATTATTGATCAATTCTCTTCGGCGTTGGTCTTAATGTTGGCTTGAAATTTCTTGCTCTTTTTTCACTCTTAGTTGGTTGAACACAACTATGACAGAAAATAGAAAAGTATTGAACACCGGTGATCTTGATGGCTTTGACAAGGTAAGTTTTGTGGTTATTGGTATTAGTAGAAAAAATTATCGGGCTTCTGTTGAGTTCAGCATTTCCATATCTGTCATTCACAATTGGATCTTCTTATCAACTATATTTTTAATTGATATGAACTTCTGGCAGAGAAAATTACCTTCTCCGGGATTTATGGTTGAGGTTGTGCTCGTGGACTATAATGGCAATGTTGTAACTTCGCAACCGGAAACTCCTACAACGAAACCAGATGAGAGTTCAAGTAACAGACCTGCTGGTCCTGCGCCAGTGGAAAGGAGCACCCCTGCACAGAATGCAGACAAAGAATCAGAGTCTCATAATAATGATAAAGATGATGTGTTTTCAGATGGCGAGGCAGAGCAATCTGCTTCTTCAAGAACCAAGCAAACAAAAGCACCTTCTGAAGCAGTCGAAACAGTTAAAAATGATACAAGAGGGTCCGACTCCAACAGAATTTCAAATCAAATTGCAAATTTATCACATGCAACAGAACAAGTTTCCTTGGGAAACAAAAACTCCTCCGCGTCAATTCATCACGCTAGTGAGCCAAGAAGTAATGTTGACCGAAAAACAGTGTCCAGTATCGAGGTGCCTAGCACGGAAAGTGAGTTTAAGGCCATGGCTGCAGATGCTTCTGTTTTTACCTTTGGAGATGACGAAGACTACGAAAGTGATTGAACTACATCAATTTGTTATCTTTATATTTCCATTTCTGTACATAAAATTGCTTGCAACTTTTACGACAATACTTTGGTCATCCATTTGTTTGTTTTTGTTGTAATGATAAATCTGGATGCATCATTGACTTAAATGCAAAGTTACAAATAAGAATATGCATAGTTATGTGTACGATTTGGCCTCCTCTCCCAAGTGATAAAGTCCGCATTGGATACAGAGTCCAATTTAATTTAGAGTCCTTGTAAACATATATTTCTTTCATTTGACTTTCACCTCATTTTTTCTTATCGCTTTAGGTTTTTCATTATCACAATATTATATCTATCAAATTCTTTTTTTTTTCTTCTGTGAATCTATTCCTCCACCCTAAATGGGATGTACATTTATAATTTATCTTTAGTATGGGAAAAATAAAGTTGATATAGACAACCCTTCTCACGGCTGATTTTGTAACACACTGCTAGTTGATATAAACATAAATTATACACGTGATGGTAATTAAACGGTTTTATTTGTCAATGTGATGATAATTAAACGGTTTTATTTGTCAATATATAATTGTCTATGGTTTTATTTGTCAATATATAATTGTCTATGATTGTGATGACCTAACAATGTTGACACGCCAATAAGGAACAGATTAAGCATTATTGTGAATGATTTAAATTGACAATCAAAATTATATTCAAAATTATTTATAAGAAACTAATTCAATATAACAATCTCAACATATTATTTTCTAATACAAATACAGATATAATTCATTCATCTAAAAAAAAATTAAAAGAGAATCTAATTATTTTAAGACATTGCATCCCATGTTGATCACCATAAATGAAAAAAAGAGGTTCTTTATTAGATTCATCTAAAGACATTTAAATAGAGAAGGGAAACCAGAAACATAAACGTGAAATACACCCTTTCTTTGCTTATAAAATTATTCAATAAGTTTCTTACTTTCCAACTTCTTTAAGAAAAAAAAAATCAAATTGGATACTTTATCAAAGTATCTATAAGTAGTGTAGCTTCATAATTGCAAAAATAATAATAAATTTCAATAAGCTGGCATTCATTATATTGAAGATGTGAGCTACTTAAAAATACACTTATATCAAGAAACACTTATATTAATTTTATATTTGAATATTTATGCTAAACAGATTTCTTAAAATTTAATGTTATTTGTAAAATAATTGAACCTTAGTAAAGATTGGTAAGAGAGTGACTGTTTTATAAAATTAGAAGATAGAGAATATTCAATAATATTATAATGTTAGCTCCAATATTAAAATTTAAGTTACTCAATCAATAAAAGAGTATTCAATAAGATAGCAATATACTTTTATTATAGAAATTTTATATCTTGATAACTGTGAATATCATTTTACAATCAAAAGACAATTTTTAAAGAGAAGGGATCCATTTACTTTGACATGATTAACTAAAAAGAATTACTCATAATAGCTTAAACTAATAACAATAATGAGGTGAATTGAGTTTTTCTCTTATCTGTGGGAACCATAGTCACATAAATAGAAGTACCTATTTATTATAAAAGTAATTTTTTTTTTTTTGTTTCATATAATTTAAAGAAGTGATAGTATTAATGTTTTTTTTTTCTTCTGTACATGTAAGAAACCCTACAAGAATATGTGAGGAAGTTTGAAAAAGTTGTTGATAGGCAGTTGGAGATAGAAAGAAAAAGAATTATAAATCTAGGCATAAATTTTGTATTTTAAGTATTAGGTCTAAAATTAAGAACTATAATACATTTATCTATAAAGTTAATGTTTTTAAAAAAATTCAATGAGTTTGAAAAGATTAATCAGTTTAATAAAAATAAATAAAGAGAGATAGTTCTATTTATGTTTATGAAGTATAGCTGTTATGATGTTTGAAATATATTTATTATCGATATAAATTTAAATTTAAAAGTTTATTATGACTTTAGCTTTTTTGAGTTTATGGAAATATTATAAAAATACACATTGATTATTTTCAAGTGGAAGAGACTGTTAATTTTGCGTTGCCATCAGAATCTAAAGGAGGTCATGAATGTATTTATATTGAAGATAGCATCTTGGGACATTGGACGTGCAACAATAGCGGTAGCAGGATGCAGAGAGGAAATTTTAGTCTTTTTCTCTTAATACGAACATGTAATTGGTAATTCTGGAAGGGCAGGAAGAAAAACCTGAAAGTAAAAGTCCCATATATTGGGAATGGACTGATTCAAATATAATGGTAGTCAAAATATCGAACTGAGAGATACGCTCATACATTAGATACTTTCTCCTTTATATATATATATATACATATATATATATATATATATATATATATATATATATATATGTTTATTTTGGTTTTTTTATTTTTCTAAAATATGAGATCATGTTGATTTTTTATTCTTTCGTAATAATGTTTTGACAGATAAGCATACAATGACAATATAATGTTGTAAAATGCTAAATATATATATTTTTTTTTGGGATTTAAATTCAAGAAACCACAATCTTTGGTTTAAAACACCTTCTACCAATGGTAAGAGACTAGTTAAAAAAAATAAAAGTTTATGCAGATAAAAGGATATAAGGAGTAGTTGATATTTAATTTCTCTTGCATTTTAGGATTAGAAATTGGGATTGAAAAAAAATATGTTTATCATCAACAATCAAGATTGTAAATTTCATGAGTCTTGAGCACCAATAGAACATTAAGAGAAAGATGAGGTAACTTTCCTCAAAATAAAAAATGGGGTTACATGATTGGTTAATGAGCCAATTGAAATCACAATTATGAAATAAAATTTTGCAAAGTTAACCAAGACAGTACTTATTCCATAGTCCTTTAGTGTTAACTTAGCTTAATGAGGTGTAGAGGTGATACATAGGTTAGTAGAGTTAACTACTTATACAAGCTTATAAATGCCAAGTGGACAATAGCTTGCAAACTCCCTCATACACCTAATTTACCAAAAGGTGTATTTCTCATTATTTTTTTACCTTTAGTTTCAAGTCAATTACAAACTTATTCACAATATTTGATCCACATTATTCATTTAAACATTTTTATGTGCATTTGTCAAATTCTAGACCAAGTATTTTTTTTGTTATTTCTATAATGCACAGTTATGAACATAAAGTTTTCCTCACTATTCTTGGTGTGTGTGTGCACAATCTTTTGTCGGTCAACCAACTTAGTTTATGGAAATAGGTTAAAAATGCAACAATTTTCTAATTACATTATTTGATTAAATATTCTCTAGTGAAAATATAAACCTGACAACGCCTATGTATTCACATCTCTGAAAGATAATAATAAGTAATTGCCATAACATAAAAATAGTTATCAAAATAGTAAGGGTAAAGTTGTATAACAGAACATATGAACACCAAAATCAAATATAATAATTAGTTACACTAGTATAAAAAAAAAGTTATCTATAAAATTAGTTACTAAAATGATAAAAATAAAATTATACGGCAAAATGCATACATAGTAGTTATGAAAATAAGTATCTCTTAACCTATTATTATAGGACAATTACTTTCTACACATTTTTTTAAATAGCATCTCGGCAATTAGGTGAAATTAGGACAATTATTTTCTACACATTTTTTTAAATAGCATCGTGAAATGATTGGATTATTTTATTTACTTCTCCTTCATTACATTTTGTTGTTACACCGTCACTGTTATAAATAAAAAAAATAGAATACCGCGGAAAATTTTTATTTCAGAAAGCTTTTTCGTAAACTTTTGAAATGTGTTATGGAAAACTTGATTTGGAAAACTTATGAAATGCATTATATATGTTTTGGAAAGTTTGTTTGGAAAAACTTGTTTCAAAATGTATTTTATGTTTTAAAAATTTTATTCTATAAATCTTATTTTATTCTAGAAAACATGCTCTGGAATGTATTTGATAAATTTTAGAAAGTGTATTCTGAAAGAATTCTCAGAACAAATAATTTAAAAAAGGATAAGATAATTATTTTTGATAGGAGTGCAAGTTCAAATTGAGATGATGTAAGAAACAATTGTTTTAGTAAGATAGTAAAAGAGTTTGGATTCAATTTAGTATTTTATTTTCATGTTTTGTTTGGAAGAGTAGATAGATTTAAGTAAATTTGTGTAGATTTAAGAGAATTTGAGAGACTGAATTGAATTGTTTGAATTAATAGATAAATAGTAAGATTTGAATGGAAAGTCTTTGCTGATGTGATAAATATGATTAATATTTTAAATTATTTTAATTAATAAAAATGTAAGATTACAAAATTGTTCTAATAGTTAAACATAATTGAAAATTAAACAAAACTAATTTGAGTGGAGAGGTATTTTTTTTTTTAATTATTCTCACCAGCCAACTGATAACTTATTAGATAGATAGATTCAATTCAAATAAAACCTAATCTTGATTAAACATTAATATAATTAAAATTTTTAACTACATATACTTGTTGTTAAGTTAATGCATGCAATTAAATTTCATATTCAACTTTGTGTAGTTTACTTCCTATACTAATTACATTTTAATAAAAAAAATTTAAATCTAAATTAAAAGTGTTTTCTGCTCTACCTTTGATTCTTTTGAATGAACGAGTTAAGATATTTGTAACATTCATTCCTTCCTTTTCCTACTAAATAAATTTTTAAAATAAATACAATTACTCAATTATAAAAAATATTGACATGCCAAAAAATTAATATCCTACATAATTTTTTTAAAATTCTTCAAAATTCGCTCTACATGAAGATTATAAATAAATATAATTACTTAATTAATTAAAATCTTAAATAAATATATTTCTTGATACAATAAAATTTCTAATTCAGTTAAAACCTTAAATACATAATATTTTTAATTTGTCCATAAACCTATAGCAATAATATTTCATGGTAAGAGAAAAACTTGCTTATTCAGATAATTAAACTAACAGTACCACATAACCCTTGATCAAACCAAACCAATACTAACACTAACAGTACTACATAACCCTAAATCAGACCAATACCAACACCAGCACCACCACAACTAACACACCTTGCTTCAACAACACCAACTTACAATAACAAAACTATTATGCATTTTAAACCAAGACAGAACAACAAAAACATTTTAACCTCACAACCCTCTTTATGTCGTCTTTTAATTTCCAAGTTGTCCCTCACCTCTTCATTTTGACCACACCCAACGCACCAATTAACATCTCAGTTACATATCCCACAACTATACCAACACACCAATTATCTGAACTACAAAGTAAAAAAATCAAATTCAAACAAATGTCATACTCAACAAAATTGGAAAAGCCAAACCCATAATCGATTATTGTGTGCAAAGCATAACTATAATCGATTAACCTAATCGATTAGGTACCTTGTTCACATCTTTCGTCTTCTTCAACCTCTCACCAAACACTGTTTCTCAGCCACTCTATGCAAACCAATCATTTAAAACCACTAGAAAGTTCTCCCACAGACGACTACCTCAACTTACGCAACACTTCAACTCACAAATGCATGCAACAGTGAAACTGTGATTAAATGTGAGAGATGTCAATGATACTTCTATAAATTAACAAATGATGAGTTGATTTTTGGTGTAAATTTCTCTATAAATTAACCAATGTTAAGCTTACTTCTGTTGTAAATCTCTTCAGGAAGCGAGGAATCCAAGAATATCACATCTGCAATCTTCATTCTTCGATGATCTTCGCAAAACCAAATGCAACCCATCCCAACGCACCAAACCCAACACACTAATTAATGTCTCAATTATAATTATATGACCCACAACTATACCAACACGTTTTCTAAACTACAAAGTAAAAAATCAAACTCAAACAAATGTCATAGTCAACAAAATTGGAAAAACCAAACTCATAATCGATTAAGTACCTTGTTCTTTCGTCCTCTTCAACCTCCCATCAAACACTGTTTCTCAGTCACTCCATGCAAACCAGCCATTCAAACCACTAGAAAGTTCTCCCACAGACGACTATCTCAACTCACGCAACACCTCAACTCACAAATGCATGCAATAGTGAAACTGCGATTAAATGTGAGAGATGTCAATGATACTTCTATAAATTAATAAATATTGAGTTGACTTTCAGTGTAAATGTCTTTATAAATTAACAAATGTTAGGCTTAATTCTGTTGTAAATCTCTTTAGGAAGCAAGGAACCCAAGAACATTACATTCTACAATCTTTTCTTTTTGATGATATTAGTAAATCAGCTGAACAAAACGCAATCTATCTCCTCAAATCCATTATCTTCATATGCAGTGCAGCCACCCTCCACACACTACATTAATATGGTAAACCACTTGCCCAACTTTTTATATTTTTTATAAAACTAAAAATTATATAAATTTTTGAATTAAAAATTCTGATTACATATTGTTAAACTTTATTATTCTTAAAAGAATCAAAATACATGTTTGCTGTTATTCTTAGTTTATTTCCTAAATATAACCTCTTTAAATACTAATAAAAATTAATATCCAAATAAAATGTAAGCTAAAGTATAAGATATTTTACATTCTTTAACTAGATTATTTTATTTAAAATATTTTTATAAGATAAATAATTAAAATTTGTTTTCTTTAGGTGGTCTACGCACATAGATACTACTACGCGCACTAGTATGAGTACTGGTACTTATAGTTGATTAATAAGTGGTTTAATGGTTGCATGGGGAAATTGAATGAGAGGGGAAAAGTTTGCGAGTGCAGCAAATAAAAGTGTTCCCGAAAATTAAATTGACAGTATAAGAAGTTGCTGTCATGGGTCCAGCTTGGTGTGTGTGCCGTTAGATTTATGCAATTCTGCCCGCCAACTAAACAAGAACACCGAAAAGCACACTCTCTTCACATAATCAATACAATATTCATACTCATCTCAGTATTTTCCTTCCTACCTTCACACCATTTTTTATTAAATGTGTGTATAAAAGACAAGCGTGAAACCCACTCACTTGAACAAGAATCAATCTCTCCCTTTCACCTTTCTCCACACCCTACCACTTTTCTTCTTTCCCTGCTTTCTTCTACTCTCACTTCTTCACTCACTGAGAAAAAAGAGGGAGTGAGAAATCCAAAAAGGGAGTCATGGGTGTGAGAATGAGTGTTTTCTTTTTATAATGAACAAAGGACTACACACCCTCTTCTTCACTGAAGAAGATGGCAATCCACCACCACAATCACCAGCTACAACACAACGACAATGTCTCTTCTGTCCTTGATGCCCTTTACTGTGATGAAGCAAAGTGGGAAGATGAAGACGAGGACGAGGAAGAAGACCAAGAGAGTGATGTCACAACAAATCACGATGCATGTGGGGTGCACCACACTACCGGAAATTCTTCTCTTTTCCCTCTGCCCTTGTTGGAGCAAGACTTGTTCTGGGAAGACGAGGAACTGAACTCTCTCTTTTCCAAAGAGAAGATTCAACATGAACAAGTTTATGGCTGTAACAATCTCAGCAGTGATGATAATAACAATAATGATGGTTGTGATGGTACTAAAAATCACGTGCATTTGGACCCTTCTTTCTCTCAGCCTCGTGGTGAGGCAGTGGAATGGATGCTTAAAGTCAATGCTCACTATGGATTCTCTGCTCTCACTGCAACACTGGCCGTTACTTACCTGGATAGGTTCCTTCTAAGCTTCCATTTTCAAAGGGAGAAGCCTTGGGTGATCCAGCTCGTGGCTGTGACTTGCATCTCTTTGGCTGCAAAAGTTGAAGAAACTCAAGTGCCCCTTCTCTTAGACCTTCAAGTAGGTTCATCACAAAACTTTGTTCTTTTGAGTGCGTTTTTGTTTATCTTAGGTAGATGTCTCATCACACGTGTTTGTTTATGATGTGTTTTCAGGTGCAAGACACTAAGTATGTGTTTGAGGCAAAGACTATTCAGAGAACGGAGCTGCTGGTGCTGTCCACCCTCAAATGGAAGATGCATCCCGTGACCCCACTCTCCTTTCTGGATCACATTATAAGAAGGCTTGGATTGAAAACTCATCTTCACTGGGAGTTTCTCAGGCGCTGTGAGCATCTTCTTCTGTCTGTGCTTTTAGGTAAGCATTAAGAATAATGACTATAGCCTCACTATTTCAGATGCCATTATTGAGTTGACTTAAGACTTTTAACTTTTCCATCAGTACAAAGAATGAATCAAGATGTTATTATTGTGTTGATTTTCTTATCATTTGGCATGTGTGTTTTCTTATGTCTAGATTCGAGATTTGTGGGGTGCCTACCTTCTGTTCTGGCCACTGCAACAATGCTGCATGTTATAGACCAGATTGAACACAGTGGTGGGGTGGAGTACAAAAATCAACTTCTGAGTGTTCTCAAAATTAGCAAGGTCAGTGTGTAGATCAGGATGTCCAAGTGTTTGTTTCAAGTGATAATATTTGTTTATCAACATGATTAAGATTAAGAATGAGTTGCATGAGCATCTTAGATTAAGACTAAAAAAAAAAAAAAACTCCGACAACCTCTCATTAATGCACGTGCTAAGAACATTATTTGATCCCAGTTACTGTGCATTTTATTAACAGGAGAAAGTAGATGAGTGTTATAATGCTATTCTCCAACGCTCAAACGTCAATAATTATGGTCATAACATCAACATTTACAAACGCAAGTATGAGCAAATTCCAGACAGCCCGAGTGGCGTAATTGATGCTGCATTTGGCTCTGATGGTTCCGACGATTCGTGGGCAGTGGGGTCATCATTATATTCACCACCAGAGCCTCTGTTCAAGAAGAGCAGAACCCAAGAACAACAAATGAAATTGTCACCGCTTAATAGGGTCATTGTCGGAATTGTTGGCACCTCTCCTTGATACCCTTTTTCTCTCTTTCCTTCAAAACCAAAATAAAACAATGTCTTATATTTATTTACTGTGGTAATTAATCTTTCCATGCATGTTGCTAAGGTATAGTGCCTTCCCCTTGTGTATCTCTTCATTTCCAACAATGTCCCACATTTGTTTACATCTCTTGAAGAGGAAGGAGTGGACTCTGAGGGAAGAGGACAAAGTTGGCAATGAAGAATTGAGACTATCATCAGCAGCAGCACTCTATAATATGTTTCAAGCACTTTTTTTTTGTTCAATGGGTCTCCTATAGACCATACCAAATTTGGACATATTTATATCATATTTTCCATAATAAATTGGGAACAATTTTGTTCATTTGTATATGCTCTTATTCACTTGCTTCTGTGCTTGAATTGAATGGTTACACGATAGATGGATGGATAAGATTGAGAAATGGTCCATCCTAAGTTTTTTACCATATGTTCTCTTTTCTTATTAAGTAGTTTTGCAAGGAAAAAACTAGTGAGACAGAACAAAATAAGAAGGGTTTTTTGACCGATTAAGAAGAGGATTTGTTTGCATGTGAAGGGAGAAGTAGTTTGTCGGCCAGTGGGGTTTTTGGTCATAGGGGAGGGGGAAGGTTTCTTGATTGGGGGATTCAGTCTTTTGACCTCGTAACGAGGGCCAAACCCTTGTCTTATAATATTCAACTCACCCTAATAATCTACTATAACCTAACCCCTACTTACTCAAAGCACCAAACTTCTCCTACTACTATTCATTATTCATCAGCCCTAGCTATAGCTACAAACACTTTGAAAGGGGCGTGAACAATAGCCTGCTCTTGTGTATGTAGGGGCCTTGGTCTCATATGTCCCTACTTAATTATACATGGATTTTGCAGCACATATTGTAGTCTTTGCATGTCATTTTTCGGTGGATTATTAGAGTAAGATAGCATTAAATAAGCATTTCGTACAATGGAACCTTTTAGTTGGAAACTTCAAATGACTTGTCACTGTGCAATATTTATTGCATTCTCTTCCTTCTGCACAATTTTAGAGGCATGTAAGGACGAACATGCCATCTTAATTTATTTTGGTTTATGTGACTTATAGTCTCTGGTCAGCTCCTGTACATCTCTGCAATTCCAGCGCAATATAATTTAGATTGTAGCGTTACTTTAGTTAAATCAATTAAATTGAAATTCTCAAACGTGATGACCACTTCAAAATGTCTTATTCTAACTCTAATTATAATATCATAGCTTTTCACACATTGCTGTTATGGAAGCACGCTTTCTCTTTTATAATATGCTTATGGATACATAACTTGTCAGAATACAGATTATGTTAATTTCATTTCTGATGTGAGATAGCATATCTTGATGATCTCAGTGATGTATAATTTGAGAAAACAAAGTCTGCATGGACACACATGTATATATAAAGTTAGGAAACTCACTTGGAATTAGTTTTGGTGGTTCTTAGCTAGCTGTTATTAGTTGTGTCACACTTTATCTGTTCAATTATCTAGTCTAATTGCACAACAACTTGTGCAGTTGCAGTCAATAGTAGGAGACAATTGATTAATGTCTATTATAGCACTAATGACAAGCCAAGAACATAGCGAAGAATATGGGGAGACACTTTTACAACTAATTCAAAGTAGTGGGATACACAGGATTAACTTTTCAACTTATGCAACATTTGCTTTGTTAGTAGTTAGTTGGATTAGACTAACTATGATTAAGTGCACACACCCTTTTTACAGAAACAAGAAAGGTGGCATACCCCATGTGGATAACATTCCGTAGACCTTCCCTTTCTCTAAGTTGCGTGGAGATTTTTTTTTCTTTTCTGTTTTTCTTCCTACCTCTTTTTCTTTTATGAATGCAAAGATTCATGATGATCATTCTAGTGGATTCACTATAGTGCATGCTTCACCTTTAGGTTGTTCTCTTTGCAATTGTTTATTTTTTATTTTTGTCTTTTTTTCTCGTGTGAAAACAAAAATAAAGTTCATCCTGCTTTTTTCACGTGTATAACACAAATTATTTCTATAAAGTTGGTGTATGTAATAACTCTTGGTATGTGAACATAATGGAGTAAGAAAGAATGGCACACATAATGGTTTAGTATTTTAGAACAGTTTTTCTTGAAGTAGTTTAAAGGCATAGAGAACCATATTTGTTTGTCTCCATGAAATGGAGTGTGAGTGTAGGAAACAAGAAAAGTAGTACTAATATAATGGTTTTTGTGCTTTGGTGGCTTTGACAAAACACCCCTTAATTGTAAATTATGATCCAATGCATAAAGGCGAGGAATTTTATTATGGGGGACAAAATCTGATTTTGTAGGAAGATTGTCTCTGGTTCTGTTAATATTTTTCTCTACTTTAAGTTTAGGAGTTTAAAGATGGTACCAGATGGATGGTAGTGATCATGACTTCATGAGTCAGAGGGAGAAAAATTCAAGAGGGGAAAATGTTTTTCCAAAAGGAAACAGCCTTAGTCCTAAGGAAGGACCAAAGGTTATGAGATCAGTGATGCATGCCCCCACCCCAATAATTGTAGAATAATATGATGCCTTGGGGCTTAGCTTGGTGATTTTGAACTTTCTCTTTTGACCTAGTCTCATCCTGTGTTTGTCATTGCTTAATAAATTCAAATCAAAACACATTTGAGCTAAAACTCCTCAATGTAATTTTCCTCTGGTCTTTTCATGCTTACAGCTGTAAAGTTCAAAAGAACAATAAAAGAGGGTCATATATGCTTGTGGACCCCACAAACATTTTTCTAGAGTACACACAAACAAACTGCTTAGGCTGCACAATAAAACATACACACTCTTCAATCTTTGATAAAATAGCCAATTCATAGCTACATACAGCCGATCTACTTCTGGAAAGTTGAAGCTGGTGACCATTCTTCCTGTAAACCCTCCCAAAATGCTACAAATTATTCAACTCTAACCATAAATAATTTTCCCACTCCCATCAATAATTACACTGCTATTTATTAGAAGCAAAAGTGAAAGCAATTAATAGTGATGTGATTAATGTTAGTACTCCTTAATGAATATACTAGTTTATCTTACAGTTTCACCATGTCTAATAAAAAGTTTATTTCCATCTGCCAAAAGTTAGGAGCAGTGATACAGTGTGGAGATTTCACCAACAAAAAAGTAATGCTGATATAGGATTTTATAGTTTGATAGATTGCATTCTAACACATGGCCTGCATGATACCAGAAAATGATTACAATTGTTCATCAGCATGAATTCCCGTGTAACTATTTCCATCATGAATTACTATATCTAAGGTTTTTCAGTAGAAAAATTATTTCAAAATTTGTATTTTTTTTCACCAAAGCATATGAATCAGGAAAGAGTTTGACTGTTCCACAACAACAAAGACAATTAGGGCGGGGAGAAGTAATCCACTCCATAATATGGTAATATGTCACATCATTGAGCTATAAGTTTGTCTGTTATGTGCTAAATCGACCAAAAGAATTAAGTCAACATTTTAAAGAAGTAAATTCCTCAACCATTTGAAGTTTTGAAATTCATGTGTTTACCTGCCTCTCAATAGAAATTCTCACCAACCTTTTTGTTCACAGTATAATTTCCTGCACAATTCTGAAAGGAATTGTAATTGCTTTATAGAATAATACAAATTCGTCACAAATTTCCAAGTTTCAACGTCAGAGTAAGGGTAAAAAAAAAATATGAGAACAAAGTCAAGTTCTTCCTTATGCCCAAAGTATTATTTTTGGACATCTATATGTGCTCAATACTTAGATGGATCATTTAGGTGGTGTTTGTTTGCAATGACATATACTTTCAAGTGAAGAAAAAACAGGTGAAATACGAAAAATGAAATTAAAATTTACGAGAAAAAAAAAAGATTCCTAAACTTTTCAAGTTTATATGTAAAGATTTGTAAGAAAAGTTTATTTTCATAATTAAATAAAAAAATAATTTGATTACAATTACATAAAATTTAATAAAAATATTTATTATTTTATTTTAAAATAATAAATAATTAAAAAATATATTTAATAATTAAATTGATACTAAATAAGAATGTTAAAGTAATTAATAAAATAAAAATAATTAAATATTTTGTTAATATATGTTTTATGTTAAATACATAAATAAATAAATTTAATAAAATTAAAAAATATTAATAATAAATTAAAATATAATAATAAAAATAAAGTACTAATAAATTAATATTAAAAGCTTAAAATAATAATTAAATCATAAATAAAAATTACAATACAAAATTATAAAATGATAATAAAATTAAAATAAATTTATAAAATAAAAATAATAATTTATTTTTATCTTTAATTTTATTTTATAAATTATACTTAATTTTATTTCATATATTTAAAAATTATTTATCAATTATATCTATTACATCAATTACATATTTTTCGTTTATTTCTCAATATCCTTTTAGAAATACTTTCACCTCAAATTTATTATTTTTCACCCTCTTCTCCATCATTTAATCCAAAGACACTCTTATATTTAAGAAGAATTATAGCTATTTTATGTTAAATTATAATTTTAAAGACTAATTTGACACAAAATCAACAAGGACAGTCCTCGTTTTCATTTAAGTATAATATTGATAGAGTAATTGGTCATTTACTCTAAAAAATTAAAGTTTTTATGGTAAACTTTCAAGTGTTAGTTAATAGAGAGAGGTCAAAGATGGTGTTTTATTGAATCTGAAAAGCAGAAAAGAATTCTGATTCTTTCAGTTTGACACCGTAATCTTTTCAAGGTGATGTAAAGTTGGTTCTGGCACAGACAAATTTACAGCCATCTACATTCTAAACCAAGGTGTTGATGTTTGCTTCTCAAACTCTCAAGGAACTATCCAAGATTCATATGGTCCCAAATACCAATGGATTCCAAGCAGTTGATGCATCACTGTTATGAATGGCCCCAATGGATCAGAAATGTAGCCCACAAACCTCTGTCAACTAGCATTTCCACACCTAATGCGTGAACCAAATTATTATCACAACGTTCCTTTTTTAATTGTTACAGTTAATGTTTGCTACCAGCAATCGGCATCCAATGTGCTAGGAAACTATCCTACACTAACTGGCCTCCATTTTTTCAAGCAGAGACAAAAATACCAACACAAGAAACATAATTAGATTTGGCCATGTTATCCTGAACTTGTACGAGTAAAATTCATTATGCCACACATATATAAATGTGTACAAACGTTATGTACATCGCTATTTCTTATATTAAAATGAACCCCATTCAGAACATTGTGGTCCAAAGTTTCAGACATTATTTTAAATTAAGCTTTCTTAGCATTTGAAATAGTAAGGATGGGAAAATCTTTGGCTTTTCTCAAGTCCTGAAAGCTACAAGCTTCCTAACTCTTTTTCTTTTTGGATAGTATTTTTACAATCTTGTAAGTTTGTATCAAGGATTGGTCTGAGGAAGAGCAACAATGAGATAAACAATGTGTCAATCCCTTCAGAAAATAGATAGATAAACATGCATTGATGAGATGGAATAGGCTAATAAATAAGGGACTTTACTCAGTCCAAAATATTAAAGGAACTGAGAACGAGTTCATTTATGAGTGTTTGGTTTCATTACCTACTTACAATAACAAAGTCCAGAAGATCAATAAATTGGGGAAAGGCTTTGAGGTTACTAGTTTGGAAGCTCATAGCAGGAGGCCGAAAATAATTTTCTTGGCGCCTTAAGGGGGTACCCCACACCATATTGATGTAATGTCTTATATGGAAAAGAAAACGTTTATAAAGGAGAAGTAGACAAGTAGCATTGAATGCCAAAACAAAAAGGCAGAAACAGTGATGCGTTTAGGTGGTCCAAAGCAAAGAAACAAGGTTAAATCTCTTTCCCTCTCTTCTAACAAGGCAATTTTTTTGTTAAGCAAGGAGGATATGGATCCCTTCAAGGTCTCTCTCTTAGGTTCCTTTACAAAGTCAGAAGAAAAGGACAAGAGAAGTTTTTGATGTTTTAGGGGCCAGCTATGAACCCCCAGCATGGCTTGTGTCCCAAATCTGTGACTTGGCTGCCATGCTGCAAGCATGTCTGGCTCATCAGACAAAGATTTGGGTATCTTGTGACAGGCAAGGGTGACCCTAGCACTATCACAAGTTAAGTTTTCAAAGTCTTAAACACTATCTAACAGTGAACATATGCTAGTAGACAAGGGAATGGTGATAAATGATGAACACCCTAAATATGGCCTTATATGGGGTAATCGTCACCTTAAGTGCTTGTTCCTGGTACAAAACACTGTTGGTATAAAGCGACAAGTAGAGGACGCCAACAAATACACAAAACAAAACATGCGGCATGAGTTGTGTACGTAGAAAATGAAAAGTCAAATCCTACTATGTCACGCAGCAAACTATCTCCAACAGAGAAGGCTTTATTTATTTGTCTAACAAATGATAGAAATAATATATGCACAGATCAATCAATTAGTCTTATTTTGTATGTCTAAATCGTAATACATTTCATTGTTTTGGAAATCTAATCACTGATTAAGTACAATGGCTTTGCTTGATCTAGGAAAACACACCCCTCTTTAAATACAAGACTTCTTCTTTTGCTATTGTATAAAGGGGACCAAGAACTTGGCAACAAGTCTTCTTTTTGTGTGTCTGTGCCTAGACTTGGTTTACTTGATACTATAGTAAAAGTTTTCTTAGTGAGTGTTTGGATATTACATGTTACAAGGGTACAATTACATCATATTAGTGTATGATTTGTTTCACGTCGCAGCAATCCATCATCTACATCGAAGTAGAAACTCCTACAATTAGTTTTCATTTTAACATTCGAAAGACTCTACAAACAAAACCAAACAGTAAAACTAGTAGAAGGTAGAAACTTAACCAAACAGGCTGTTAGTCTTTTTCATTTTTCATCCGTGTGATGTTTAAAAACCAGATATTTGTATGATGAGAATAGGAGAATGTGGATGAGTTAAGATATGGTCCAGTAAGTTATGAGCCATTTCTTGGGGCTTGTCACTTCAAATACTATGCCTGCAGGTCATGTTACTCGACCCACATGGCACAATGCATCACAGAAAGATAGAACCCGTGACTCTTTTCATGGTACATTTTTAGCTCTTGTGCATCACGTATGTCAGCAGAAGTCCCAAATCACAGCTGTGAAACAATTGGGTAAAATAGGTACTTAGTGAGACGTAAAGAACTTGATTTATGTTCATTTTTTTCTTCCATCTTGGCATGTCAAGATTTCAAGGGAATGATGACACATAAAGTGACTGCAGCAAGTTAGGAAGGGACAAGCTATTTCAGAATAGTAGGTAGAGTAGTTCTGAATCACTGCCAGAAACGAATTACCTATATTGAGTGATCATTTTTCAATTTGACTAAGGCTTTGTTAGAACTTAGAATTCGATCTGTTTTTTCTTGTCCTTTCTATCTATTAATCTTTACATCCATTCAAACCATGAAAGACCTTACTTGGTCAAAATAGATTTCTGTTCCAACATTCCATATTAATTTTAGAAGAATCTCCAACAAATTCATAGGGGGACATAATTGCAGCAGTAAATATGAGCCTTCACATGTTTTGCATTGATCTCAACTTCATGCACCACAACCCAAGGCAATTCATTCCAAAAGATTTACATGGGATTGGTTACATATTACAAATTTCATTTATATTTGATAATTTATTTGAACAGAACAAATGGATTCCTCAATCATCCATAGTACCACACAAAACTTTAAAAAAGAAACAAAAACTGTGCAAATCTCTGGAAATAAAATCATATTCTTTTGATGTTAAAACGTGCAAGAAAGGCTGCAGACGTAATGAGTGAATGAACAAAACAATTCAACATTTTTTGAGAATCATTGGCCTCAATGTTTTATCACACAAGCGCAGTTTTTTAAGCGACCAAGATTCAAGGAAAGCTAATCATCCCCAAAAAGAGAATCAATAATAGGTTGTGAATGCATGCCAGATGTGAAGATACAATAATGATCCTAAATACCTGTGAAAACTTTCTGTACACAGTAGATCAAGATCAAATCATAAAAAGAGAAAAAGCAACTTTGCTGTCCAAGATTATTAACTCTAATAGAAACTTCTGTTTATAAAGCAAATCAATTAAAAACATAATCATGTCATCTCTCACCCCACTCCATCCCCCACTTCAAAATTAAAACTTGATAAACATGCAATCTAACTGTTTAAGTTTCGACGAAAATTTGAGCAATATACGAAATCGACAAAGTGTAATAGTACATGCAGATAACAAAAGGAGCTATATTGAGTACTACATCTTTCTATGCAGATAACAAAAGGAGTTATAGTGAGTGTTAAATCTTTCTATGCGGATAACTGAAGAGCCGTATTGAGTGACACATTTTTCCCTGACAGTTTTTTTTTTTTTTTTTTTATTTTTTTTGTTACCATACTTGGAGTATTAAATTTTTTTTTATTTTTTTTTTTTTTATTTTTTTTTTTTGCTTT
>Ga0099825_1002226_pt1 | contig 25708 bp, 13 predicted proteins | sample SiratroredBW_FD_76838 | JGI IMG/M metagenome (GOLD analysis project Ga0099825, IMG submission 76838) | Root nodule microbial communities of legume samples collected from California, USA - Siratro red BW | ecosystem: Host-associated > Plants > Roots > Nodule | place: USA: California | collected... | reverse complement strand
TTTTTTTAAAATATATATATATATATATATATATATATATATATATATATATATATATATATATATATATCACTTTCCTGTTATTTCCTTTGTTCATCTTGATTCTTTAATTTAAGAAAGCAAGGGATGCCCCTAATTTTCATTGTTGACATCTCTACATATTTCTTCGCAACTGGACGGAGTATCAATGTAGTGGAAAACTCTATATCATTTAGAGGCTAATTTAAAACGTGTGTGTATATACATTGGATGGTCTAAGTAGTGGTTACTTTTTTTTCTTGTACTATAGTATAGGAAGTTTTTTATTAAAAGTTTAATGTATAATTAAGTAGGAAATATGTATAGTTTAACTTAGTACTATAGTAATGTATTATAAATATATTGTAAGATATAATTTGATGTAATATAAATTTTATGTTTATTGTAGGATGCATTGACACACTAATATTATGATTTACATTTCTAATTCTCATTAAAAGCATTATCCTAATAGTGGTAGACAATTCTAAGTCATATTCTTACACAAACAATTAAACTAATATATATAAGTTTAATTAATTTTAAATCTATAGAATATATTTACTGTTAAATCCAATTTTAAGTTTTCCGAAACCACTCTTAGAATGTAACATCTAATATTATGAAATTTGTAAATATAATGTTATTATTTTTATTACATTTCTTTTATAAATAAAATATAAATTTGTAGAAAAAAAAGTAAATTGGCAATTCGGCCATTCGGTCACTTGGCCTCTCAGCCACTCGACACTCGACTTTTTGGTTTCTTAAAATTTGGTCTCTTGGTCACTCGACACCCAGCCATCTCGGTCTCGACCAATCATCTCAACACCTTCGATAAAAGAAAAGATATATAATTATATAAGGTGCTCATAATTTATTATTTATATATATATATATATATATATATATATATATATATAAAAATTAAGATTTCATTTCTTAATTATTGAACGTTTTCTCCGTTTATCATTTGAAGGTTATTATATATTTATTTATCTTCCGCTAAATCTTAAGCTAGGTATATAACCATTATTGGTTGAGGAAATAGAATCCTTTGTTTCACCTTATTAATTAATTTAAGACGTCACAATGCCTAAGCTAGACACTCAAGACGTGCTAACCTAGATGTAAACTTAAGAACAAGAGAGACATCATTTTGGCATAATTTCTCTACTAATTCCAAGTTAAATTTACAAGAGGCTAGTACACTTATTTATAGTGCTACGGTCAACCTGAAATAGAGCTAAAATTCAAATATTCAAATTCAAAATAAAACCCATATCTAGAAGAGCCAATGAGAGTGTGTCATGTGGCTAGTCACACTCTCCATGCTTTCTTCCATGTTCAAATCGTTTTCTCTCATGTGTTCCAACTTCATACCTTGGACGTTTTAGAGTTTGCATTGGGCTTTAGGAAGCCCAAATGCAACCCTAGATGGATTATACTATTTGTAAGCCTTAAATTTTAATCTTAATAAACCTTACAAACAATACAAACAATGAGGCTTATGATCACATGATTGTTACAAGCTGAATCTTTCGTTTGATTGTGAAACATCACATGATATTTACAAAAAACAAAGAAAATTTTAAAACATAATTCAACCCTCCCTTCTTATATATTTTTTTTAATTTTCATATTCTTTAATTTATTTTCTTAAGGAACATTCTCCAAGCTCTTCATTTGTTGAAAACACTTATTTTAGAGTCACATAATCCTCTTTCTTGAAAGAAGTTTGTCCTCGAGTTTGGTAACATTTCATGAAGAGTTTCTTCTATGTGTCAAGTCTTGAAGATCTTTTGTCTCTTTAAGGTTGAGACTTGTTTAAGTTAGCCTTCAAAATATTCATTGAAATATTTTATACTTGTATTTTTAATTTGAAGGAAAAATACAAGAAGACAAACATATTTTTTTAGATATTTTTTTTATTTTCTTTATTTATCTTTGTTACCTCTAACAGAGATATCATACTAACTACATGTATGAAAATAAAGAAATAAACGAAAAAGAACAAAAGATATGAGAGTGAAAATATATCTTTCTTCTCAATCTCTTGATGAAAGAAAATACTCTATATATGAAGTAAGTATATGACAGGATCATAACAAAATAGTTACTCTAACATAATTGCTAATAACCCTCACATAATAATTATTTATTATCCGTTAATATACTTTAACCAAAATCGCTAATGATTCTCACATAATAATAATTTATTATTTATTCCCCCCTCAAGATGGAGCATAGAGATCAATTAAACCCATTTTGGAGAACAAATGTAAGAACAACTTGGGTATGAGAGGTTTAGTATAGATGTTAGCAACCTTTGACTTAGTATTGATAGGGAGCAAACCAAGAACACCATCACAAACCTTTTCTCTAACCACATGACAATCAATTTCAATGTGTTTGCTACGCTCATGAAACACAAGATTGACAGCTAAATGTAAGGCAGACTTTTTGTCACAAAAAAGAACTACAGTGGCTTGAGAAACGATATGTAAGTCACGAAGCAAATAAGACAACCATTGAATTTCACAGGTTGTTGATGCCAAAGCACGATATTCAACATCAAAGGAGGATCGTGAAATTGTGTGTTGCTTCTTAGAAAAAATGCAGAAGCCAATAATGGAGCGACGAGTTTTAGGGCCTGATGCCCAATCTGAGTCACAAAAATCTTTCAGTTGTAAAGGATAATTGCTAAGAAAGAAGAACCCTAGGCTAGGATTAGCTTTGAGATAACAAAGAACCCCTGAGTGTTGCTTGGTAACGAGTCATTGTAGGAGCTGATAAGAATTATGAGAGATGATTGACAACAAAACAAATGTTGGGCCTACTGTTGGTAAGGTAGATGAGTTGTCCAATGAGCTATCGATACATGAAAATGTCTTCAAGAAGAGGACTCTCTTTGAAATTGAGCTTTATTTAAGGATCCATATGAGTGTTAGAAGGTTTGCATCCCAACAAGCCTGCAACATCTAGAAGCTCTAAAGTGTATTTCCTTTGGTTAAGGAAAATACCCTTTCTTGATCTAACAACTTCTAATCCAAAAAAAAAAAAATTCAGTTGACCAAGATCCTTAATTTTGAATCAGTGATCAAGTTGAGACTTGACCAAAGCAATCTCTTGAGCATCATTTTCTATCAAAATCATATCATCAACATAGACAAAGATGATTCTGGATGTACCAATAGCACGTTTAGTGAATAAAGAAAAACTAGACTATGATTGGGTATAACCCAAAGATATAAGAACTGTAGACAACTTTTCATACCACTGTCTACTAGCTTGTCTAAGACCATAAATAGATTTTCTCAGCTTGCAGACCTGACCAGGTTTTGGAGGAACTACACCTTTACGAACCTCCATATAGACTTCTTCATGAAGATCTCCATGCAAGAAAGCATTGTTGACAACAAGTTGTCCAAGGAGCCAATTTTTAGTGGTTGCAATGGCCAGTAAGAGCCTTACAGTAGAGATTTTAGCCACTGTAGAAAAAGTTTCTCTGAAATCAATGTCTTCTTGTTGTGTAAATCCCTTAGCTACTTGCCTAGCCTTGAACCTCTCAATTGAGCCATCAACCTTGTGTTTAGTCTTATACACTCATTTGCATCCCATTGTTTGTTTTTCAATCGGAAGGTCAGCAAACTCCCAGGTTCTAGTTTGAACTAAAGCATTAATCTCATCATCCATGGCTTTCCTCCACTTCTCATGCTTCATTGCCTGTGCATAAGTTTTGGGTTCTACAATGGAAGAGATACTAAATTCAAAATGCTTATGTTTTTTACAAAATTTTGAGTAATTAACAAAACTAGAAATAAGATATTTAACTAAAGAGGAATTTTTGCTCTCTATGCCCATAACTATGTTGCAATGAAAATCCTTGAGGTAAGTAGGAGGTTTGGTGCTTTTAGTGGATTTTCTTATAACAGGAGGTATAAGGTTATTAGGAGTTGTGATAATGGGAGAAGAAAAATTTTGTTGTGGGACAATATATGGTGTTTGTTGGTTTTGTAGTGGTGAGGAGGATCTAAGGAAAGAGAAACCAGTGTCTTGATAATTAGGAAAATGTGGCATACAAAACTTTCACTATCTATATGATTGATAATATGTTTAAAAGGAAAACTATTTTCATTGAAATAAACATTTATGGATAAATAAACCTCTCTGGTGTGTAAATCATAAAGAAGTGAACCCTTGATCCCTCGTCTGTGACCTAAGTAATCACACTGTCTAGCCTAAGGATCAAGTTTCGTCCTATTATGAGCCAAAGTTGATGCAAAAGCTTCACAACCAAAGACCTTAATAAAATTTAAATCAAGGGAAGAGCCATATAAAATATCATAAGTACTTTTGTTATGTAAAACCTTGCTAGGCAATTTATTAAACAGAAAAAACAACATGAGAGACTGCAAAGTTCCAAAACAATTTTGGTAAGTTACTTTGAAAAATAAGAGCCCTAGTAATATTTTAAATGTGTTGATATTTTCTCTTCACTTCATTTTGTTGTGGAGTCTCAACACAAGATATTTGATGTTCTATGCCTTTGAGAGAGTAAAACTAATGCAAATTAAATTCAGGTCCTTGATCATACCTAATGCATTTGACAGTAGTAGAAAATTGAGTTTCAACCAAAGTAATGAAAGATTTAATGCAACCTTGTACTTCTGATTTAGTTTTCAAAAGAAAAATCTAAGTATGCTTAGAAAAATCATCCATAATAGTCAAAAAATATCTATGTCCATCCACGGAAGTAATGGCTAATGGTCCCCAAATATCCATATGTAACAAATCAAAAATTTATTGCTTGAAGAAGTGCTTACAGGAAATGGAAGTCTTTTATGTTTAGCAAGTTGACATATTTGACAAAAATCATCATATGTTTTGCTAGAAATGTAATCAAACTTTGTTGACAATACAGATAGTTTGTCCTTAGACAAGTGACCTAGTCTAAAATGTTAATCATTCACCTTATTAACAGACACAAAATTTATTGAAATTGAATTTGGGGCAAAATGTTTTCCTAGTCCCTTAGGATTTTCAAGAATATAGAGTTCGTAGTGAATCTTAGCAAAACCAATCATCCTCATAGTGTGATTGTCCTGTATTTCACAGATTTGATCGGTAAACCTAATGGAACAATAAGATTTTATGGCTAGTTGAGATACTGGAATGAGATTGAAGTTAAATCCTGGTATGTATAGTACATTATGCATAATGAATGTAGTAGAAAATATGATAGTGCCTTTAATGTTTGGATAAACTGTAGTTTCATTAGGTAACTTGATAAAAACATAAGGAATAGTTCTATATACAACAAAATTCTCTAGATATGAACTAATATGATAAGTGGCACCTAAATCTAAGATCCAAAGGACAGATTTTGGTAGTGATCTTAGGTTGCAGATGATACCTGTGGATGTCTTGGAAATGTGATGATGTTCAGTGCTAGGGGTTACAACTAACTGAGATTGCTGAAGAAGAGTCAGGAGAGAGTTATATTGCTCTTTGGTCAAATTAAAGTTAGAAGACTGCTGAGATTCCTTTTGGTTTGTAGGTGTCTCACTCTCATTTACCTTTTTAATTGTAGTGACATTGTTAAGAAATAATTTTCTCCTTTTGTAGTATGGTGGAAAACTATATAAGCGATGACATTCATCAATTGTGTGACCTCTTCTACCATAATGTGTGCCTTTCTTACTATTATAATGCTTGTCATCCTTGATCCATCTCTTGGCTTGAGAATTCTGAGAATTTATATTGAATAAACCATAATATACAGTAGAAGAACCATTCAAAATATTTATCAGTGGATTATTGAACGAAGAAGTAGTCATATTTGCTACTGAAAATAATAGAACTTCTAAAGCCATTACAGATAATGAATTCTTGCAAATGGAACAAAATCAAAGTTGGCACAGTGGAGCTCTCTCGGTTAGAGACCTCTGATACCATAACAAAGATATCATATTAACCACATGTTATGAAAATAAAGAAATAAACAGAAATTAACGAAGAAGAACAAAGATATAAGAGTGAAAATATATATTTCTTCTCATTCTCTTGATGAAAGAGAATACTCTATATATGAAGTACATGACTGGATCATAACAGAATAGTTCCTCTAACATAATTGTTAATAATCCTCACATAATAATTATTTATTATCCTTTAATATACTCTAACCAAAATCGTTAATGATTCTCATATGATAGTTATTTATCATTTATTAACCTCTTTTCGATTTATGTAGAGCCAAACTTTATTTTTGTTTATTTTTATAAGGAGATCTTGTCTGTGGGCTTTTTTTTTTCTTAGTGTTCATGAACCCTCTAAGAGTTATTAAACAGAGTATTTCTTTTCTTCATATGGAAGGTAAATTTGTTGGTGTAGTCACACCAATCAACTGTTCTTTCGTATTAACATGATCTTTTATGAAGCACGTGTTTAACTTTGAGAAAACTACTTCAACTACCTATACATATCCTTGTGTATGTCTATAAAGAGACTTACAATATATGTTTACGTAGAAAGATGTCTCCATCTTCAGTTTACTACTCCAATAGATATAGTTAAGTATAAGATATGGTGGACAAATTAAGTTTCTTTACCATCTTACTTACCACATTAATGTTTTCACATTGTGATATAGTCTCTTTAAGAATTTGAAACTATTCATATAAATATTTTTTTTTGTATTTCTTCTTTATTTATTTAGTTATTTGCTTATTTTTGTATTAGAAAAACATCATCTTATTTTTCCATAAAAAAATGAGATTGATAGGTAAAAGATATTATTCTCAATTAGATATTTATTATTTTTATTTGTCTATAATTTTTTTATTTTGATCATTTGATTATACGTTAGAATTTTTTTTATAAAAAAATTTGTCATGTCTTTTTCTAGTATTTGTATTCAGTGTGCATACGTTTCCTTTATTAAAAATATTATTCACTCATATAATAATATTTGAAAATAAGTATTGATCATGTTAAGTGTAACCCTCACTCCTGTAAGAGGGATAAGAACAGAAAATACCCACCTTTTTGTTTCTCTCTCTATCACCTTCCATCATTCATATCTCTCTCTCCCTTTTCTCTTGATTTTCACCTTCTATACTTTCTTTATTTCAGAATCTGATCAAGCCCGCAGTAGCTGAGGATCCTAGGTCATTTCTAATCGATCAAAATCTCAAACAGAGTAAGTTCATATTTGATCTAAAGATCCCTTGTTTTCTGTTTTTTGTTAAGTTTTTATCATAAATATTGGTGGGAACAATTGAGAAAAGTATTCCTCTCAACTTGATTAAGGTTATACTAAAAGTTAGTGTTATTTAGAAAACTTGTTCTAGATCCCTAGAGTTGGACTAGTGTTGTTGCTTGATTGGAGGAATTGATAGGGGATCGTTGTTTGAGGTAAGGGAAACTAGTTTTTACCTCAAATAGAACTTTATGTTAGAATATTTGAATGTGTGGGTGATGTGGTCTCCAATTTCAAAGCTTCTTTGCAGGAATTGTTGTAGGCATGAACGTGAATTCTTTTGATTGGGAAATGAGTTAGATGAATTTGGTAGATGTATGTTGTTATTATGTTAAAGAAGTCCTTGGATGATATTTGATGATTTAATCATTAAGTGTTGTTATGATTGTGAAAAAAATTCTTGCATACTATTATTTGTGGATTGAATGAGTATTGATGTGAATGATTGAATGATGAAGTTGATGTCATACATTTGGGATAATGTATGAGTTATGCTTGTTTGAGTACATTAAGTATATCATACCTATGTTTAACAGAGATCCTCAAGCATGATCTAAGTCAAATGGACTAAGACATCTGGTGGTGAGAAGCTGATGAGGGAGTTCATACACACCGGGATTGCTGGCAGACATTCGATATTGGATGTTTAAATTTACTTTGATCTTTTCTCTTAGATTCGGTGACAATCTAAGTTTTGGGTATTAGATTAGTCCTTTCTCTTAGATTCACTAGTAATCTAAGTCTTGGGTATTGGATTAGTCCTTTCTTTTAGATTTGCTGAATCTAAGCTTTGGGTACTGGATTAGATGTTAGTCTCTAGTAGGGGCATACTTAATGAGTCTTCCGGAAGGCGATAGGCCCAGGTGTGACCTGTATGTATGATGTGGTCCATGTGAGGCCTTTATGTATGATGTTTGACATGAGTATTTGAAATGAAAAAGGTAAACTTGTATTGAGACTTGATATGCTAGACTTTAAGAGAATTCTTATGACTGATGTAATTTGTTGTTTTTGCATGTATTTAGTATGTTATAAAATTTTAATTTCACTAGCTTACCCTTACTTTCCATGTGATTGTATAAACTGTGATGATTGTACTATGCACACGAGCAGGTGCAAATGCAGGTTTTGGAGCACCTTAGAGATGATATGCCCTTAAATTGATATTCCTTTTGTCTTGTATATACTTGTACATACGTTTTGATATAGTTAAAGACTTTATGACCTTGAGATGATCTTCCTTTTTTGTCATGTAGATATTTGTACATAAGTTTGATGTATTTGAACACTTTATGTAGTACTTTGAACATTAAATGTATGTTAATATTTGGTAGCAGACAAAGTTAGTTTAGTTGAGAAATCATTTTCTGATAGTCTCGCTTAAGCGGGAGAATCTCGCTCAAGCGAATTTTGTAGAAAAGTTCACTCTGCAAGTCTCACCCGAGCGAGATACAACTCGCCTGAGCAACTCTTCGTAACAAAATAGGGTGTTCTCTGGAGCATTTTCGCTCAAGCTCAGGCGAGGGTACTTTCGCTCAAGCGAAAATAACACTACAACTAGAGTGTTCTCTAGAGCACTTTCGCTCAAGCGAGTAGCCTTTCGCCCAAGCAAGCAGAAATGTTTGCTCAAACGAGGGTACTTTCGCTCAAGAAAATAGCACTAGAACTAGAATGCTCTCTAGACCATCTTCACCCAAACGAGAAAATTTTTGCTCAAACGAGAGGGATTCTCACTCAAGCTAAAAGAATTTTTTTTTTCTTCTTTCTTTTATTCTCTTCTTCTTTTCTTCTTTCCTCATTTTCTTTAATTTTTTATTAAATGTTTTATGATTTGAAATTATACTTTATTTTTCTATAAGAGTTGAATGACAAATGTTATAGAATTTTTAGATAGATACATTAAGTATAATTAGAATTTTTTTCATATAATAATTTTTAAAATTATTAATTATAATCTTAAATTCATTTTATAATTAAAATTTTCATTCATATAAAATTTTTAAAATTATTAATTATAATATTGAGTATCAAATTTATTTGATAATTAAAATTTTTAATATAAAAGTACTAATTAAAACAATTTTAACCTTAAAATATATTTAAAAAAATACATCTAAGATGTAATGTCCTAATGATTAGAAGAGTTAACCAATAAAATAATTTTTTCTACTAAAATAATTATATAACCCTATTAATAGCGAAATCAATACCTTGATGAGTTAAAATAAACATCTTCTATGAATAAAAGGAATTATGTAATCATTATAAATAGAAATACAAAAAAATAATGTCATTCGTGGACCAAATAAATATTTTCATAAATATCCCTTTTAGAAAAAATAAATAGTTAACAAATATTTAATTTTGTGTAATTTATGGAAAAAGATAAATATTTTTAAAATTACGTTAATTTTATATATCCAATTAAATATAACTGTATCAAATGAAGATGGTAAGATTCTACTCTATTCACAATTAACTATCTACTTGTAATGGATTATCAAACCCAAATTTGACTTCCTAAACAATTTTCTTTTCAAAATTGTATTGTGGTGAAAACTCTTAATTTTATTTATTTATTTTTATCGAATAGACTTTTGTCATCAAGATGAACTAATTGTGACATAATTATCAAAATAATAAAATCATCAAAAGAGAAATAAAGAATAAATACTTCATAATATTGAGAAAAAACTTCTTTAAACTATCAATTATATCATTCCATGAAAATGGAGACAATGTCTATTTAAAACAAAATTAAAAAAAAAGAAAAAGAAAACAAATATTGAAAAGAGAAACTTAAATAAGATTTTATAAAATATAGAACAATTATTTCGTACAAGATACAAATTCTTTGATGCACTTAATAAATTATTAATATGTTAACAATGTTCTTATAAAAAGTTAGTAAGATTTTTCTTTCTCCCTCATATATAAATTTAAAAGATATAATACATTTTTTTTTTTCAATTGCTTTCTATACAATAAATGTAAACAATTGCTTCTTTCACAATATAATTTTTTCTTTTCCAATTAAAAAACAATCTTATAAATATTAAAAATATCTATATTTTTTTTCAATCTATTCTTTTCCAATTAAAAAACAATCTTATAAATATTAAAAAATACCTATATTTTTTTTTCAATCAACATTGAATTTATTATCATAAAATTAAATATTTAAAAATAATATGTTAAAATGAATTTTTAAAATTAATCATGTTTTATTTCAAGTTGTAATATCTTAACAGTCAAATATCTTATTTTAATAAATTAATTAAAAATAAAATAACTATTAACTATTATTTTTATTATGGTTAAGAACAATAAAAATATATCATACCTTTTAAAGTGTAACATGTTTCTTTTTGTGTGAGAGAAAAAGAATTATTTAATGATAAATTATAAAATAAAAATAGTAAAGACATTTTTAATATATTAAAAATTTGATTAGCGGATCAAACAATTTTAATGATAAATTTTAAAATAAAAATAGTACAGACATTTTTAATATATTAAAAATTTGATTAGTGGATCAAACAATTTGTAGGGTAAAGAAAACACCTGTAAAAATATAGTTTCTAAAATTTTGTAAACTCAATCCAAATATAAATAACATTAATTTATATTTCCTATTTATGAAGATAATGAAACTAAACTAATAAAAGAAAATAATTTTCAAATTGTTCTGTACAATATACATGTTTTGTGTAAGTCATAAACGATGCTATAAATGTTATATATCTTACCAATGACCCAATATCTTGTAAACAAAAACTTAATGTAGAAGAAGAAATGGATGAAACTAATTTGGTGGATACAAAGAAGTAAAAAAGTGAAATAAGAATAAATTTATAAATTCTTTTAAAATAAAAGAAATCACTTAAACCTTAAACACACTTATCTAGAAACATAAGAGTATTTATATATTATAATTAAAAGTGAAATAAATGTTAAGCCCCACACACATACCACAAAAATCAAATGCTTCTTCTCCGGCGAACCGCCGTGCTAACATTCTCAAACCCCTGCTTCATCCAACCCCTCCGCCGCCACCACCACCACCCCATTTCTCCGGTGAACCCGGACCACCTCCTCCGAGTCTGCACCGTCCTCTACCAGCAGCAGAACTCGCCCGAGTCACGACTCACCTCCAAACTCGCATCGTGCCAGTTCGAACTCACCCACGAGTTCTTCCTTCAAGTATGCAACAAATTCCCCTATTCATGGCGCCCCGTTTACCGATTCTTCCTCTACACAGAGTCCAAGCCCTGCTTCAAGCACACCACCGTCTCCTTCAACAAGATGCTCGACGTCGTAGGCAAGTCTCGCAACATCGACCTTTTCTGGGAACTCCTCAACGACATGACACGTCGTCGTTTCGTTAACGACAAAACCTTCGTGATCGCGTTGAGGACTTTGGGGGGTGCAAGGGAGCTGAAGAAGTGTGTGGAGTTTTTCCACTTGATGAATTCCAATGGGTGTGAATACAACTTGGGGACTTTGAACAATGTGATTGAGGCAATGTGTAAGTGCAAGCTTGTTGAGGAGGCAAAGTTTGTTGTTTTCAAGTTGAAGGAGTTGGTTAGGCCTGATGGGGTGACTTACAAGTGGTTGATTGGAGGGTACTGTGATAAGGGTGATTTGGTTGAGGCTTCCAAAATTTGGAACTTGATGGAGGATGAGGGGTTTGAGCCTGATGTGGATGCTGTTGAGAAAATGATGGAGGCCTTTTTTAAGGTGAATCAGTATGGTGAGGCTCTGAGGCTCTTTGAGACAATGAGATTCAAGAGGATGGATGAACTTGGGGTTTCAACTTATGGGCTAGTGATTAGGTGGTTGTGTAAGAAGGGGATGATGGAACAGGCGCATGAGGTGTTTGAGGAAATGCGCGAGAGGGGTGTTCGAGTTGATAACTCCACTCTGGGGCATGTTGTGTATGGACTTATGAGTAGGCGGAGGGTTAGAGAGGCTTATCAAGTTGTTGAGGGGATTGAGGTGCCGGATTTGAGCGTGTATCATGGGTTGATAAAGGGGCTGTTGAGGCTGAGGAGGGCGAGTGAGGCGACGGATGTGTTTAGGGAGATGGTAAGGAGAGGTTGCGAGCCGAATATGCACACATACATAATGCTGCTGCAAGGGCATTTGGGGAGGAGGGGGAGGAAGGGGCCTGATCCGCTTGTTAATTTTGACACTATTTTTGTTGGGGGTATGCTGAAGGCAGGGAAGTCACGGGAAGCTACTAAGTATGTGGAAAGGGTTATTAACAGAGGAATGGAGGTGCCAAGATTTGATTATAACAAGTTTTTGTACTACTTTTCAAACGAGGAAGGTGTGTCCATGTTTGAGGAGGTCAGCAAAAAGTTGAGAGAGGTGGGGCTGTTTGATTTGGCAGACATACTTGAGAGTTATGGGCAGAAGATGGCTACTAGAGATAGGAGAAGAAACAGAAGTCCAACTGCTGCAGATACTAAGGACTGATATCAGATACTGATAATCAGGCTGTGCAAATCTATGGACTGTAAATTTATGTAAAAAGACCGAAGTTTATAGGAAATGAAGCAGGAGAGTGATGAAATATCGACATTTTTAAGCTTTGCAACGTGGAGAAATCTGTCCTGCAAGGAGCACATGATTCAGGTATACATGCTGTTAAACATTATATATCATCGGTTTTGTGGATATGAATACATAATTTATAAATAATGGTTTAGGATGAGCATGTGCCATTTACTTGTTACTGAGGATTATTGCATACTTTCATTTGTTGTTATTTTTTTTGAGTTATGATTTTATTTATTTGTTTTTGAAAAAAAAAAAAAAAATTGTGTGAATAAGGGTTGAAATGAATTTTTTTCATTTATTTTTTATTGAGGTTTATTTTATTTTTTTATTTTTTTTTATTTTTTTTAAATTAAAATTTTATTTATTTTTTTTTGAAAAAAAAAAAAAAAAAAGAGAGAATAAGGGTAGAAAGGAATCTAGTACATTTATTTTTCCAAGATAATCCAACCTTAAAAGATCACTGCAATAGTGCAGGTCTATTGTTTTGTGATTATGTCAGCCATGCTTCACTAATTTTTAAGGATTGGACAACATATACTGTGCTGGCTTTATATTTTTGTACTTAGAATGATTAGTAACAGGTCCTTTTGTTTACCCCACTTCTCCTGGGTTTACTAAGTTATGTCTTGCTCTTTGGTGATCTAATCTTAGAAGATCATCTTCTGTTTTGAGTTATGTTGAGGACCAGAATAAGGAAGGGAAAGGAAGATTCTAGCAATCCACCCTCTCAAATTACATTTGATTAATCATTTCAAAGTTCTTTAGTTTGGATTGGACAAATCCTAAAAGCTTTTGAAAGCATGGACCCATATATGCTCATGTATGCTTGAGAGTGATTGTATCAAACCTTGTTTTCAATTTTGATATATCGATATTTTCTTTACTGAATTTGCTGTAAACGTCTACTTTTTCTTTATAAAATTATAGATGATAACCAAGTTAGCCTTCTGAAGAAAGTTAAGACCCCAATTTGCTTTTGTTTATTGCGGACTTCTATGTACACAACACGTAGTTTGAACTATTTTTGTTATAGCAAGCTTATGCATTAATGAAATGTTATTTTAGAATGGATTAGAATGACGGAATTTAATGGCAAAGGTTTGGAGGTAACATTAATTTTTATCGGTTATTGAGGTTTTTTACCGAAAGGGTGAATATTTTTTTTTAATTTACAAAAAAATAAATTTTAAAATAATTACACAAATAGCTAAGTCGTGTTAGGAAACACAATTTTAAAACGAAAAAAATTATACTTTTTAAATATTACTTTAGACTATGAAAAAGAAACCGGTGCTTTGAGATTACGAGTTTCAAATTTTTTTTTTCCATGAAAAAATTGTGTTTTAAATTTATGACTTCAATTTTTTTTATTACTGTTATTATTATATTTGTATATAAGTTATGCTCTTAATATATAATTTCTCTTTATTTAATTTTTATATTTTATATTCTGTTCTTTTATGATTTATCTTTATTTAATTTTATATTTTATATTTTTTATTCTTTTAGAAATCGAGTTCTTAATTTATGACTTTTTTATTATCTTTTTTTTTTTTGTTTTCACACCTCATACTCACCTCTTCTTTCTTGTTTCAATTTTTTTAATTTTTCTTTTTCTTCAAAATTTTTATATAAACATATTTTTATTTTAATTTGCATTTTAGGAATTTGATTAATGGATTTTTTTTTTTAAATTTTTATATGATTATTTTTTTTTATTTTGAGATATTTTTTAATAATTGATTAATGAATTAAAAATAATTTTTTAAAACTTTTTTACTTTTTGAAATCTATTATGCTTTTTTTTAATTTTATATAAAAAATTTATTTTGAAATAATTTGATTATTAAAAATATAAATTTAAATAATATCTATTAAAACTATGTACTTGAATATTTTAAAAAATATATAAAGATATTTTAATATTAAAATTTTAATTAATTATAAAATTGTTAAAATTATTTCAAAATAAAAATACGGATATAAAAAAGAATAAATTTAAAAATTAAAAGAATTTAGTAAGATGGAAATCGTCCAGGTAAAGTAGGACTTCCTAAAAGTGGGGTGAAAAAAAAAATCAGGTATTATTCCAATTACAACTTTTAACTAAACGTTCATGTATTCCAATTACAACTTTTAACTAAATGTTCATGTATTCCAATTACAACTTTTAACTAAACGTATAGAGTTTTTTAAAGTACGATTTGTTTTTTCGTGCTTCCGAAATACCATTTATGTAACTTTTTAAAAAAATTATCGATTTTCATCCATTCAAATCAAAAACTGCACCAGTTTAGTGACACTTAAAAACTTCATTTCTTAAAATGTTCCGCCAGAATGTAAGTTCAAATTTCACTACTGATGTACGGATTTTGCTGGTGAACAATATGTAAATGGTATAATATATATATCCCAATCGAATTGAGCTCTGTAGACTCAATTCATACAAACTTTTTAATGATAAAAAAACTTTTCATAAGGACTCACTGTCATTTAATATGTGCGTAAGTGTTTCTGCTGATAACCACATCTAAAATAGTCTTTAAAATTAGTCATTTTAGTTATTTTCTCAATCTTCTGTTAATCTTAATTTACGTGAAAAAAGTTATTTATTTTAAATTTCTTGGCTCATTTAGTAACATTAAATATGAAAGTAAATGATTTCTAAAAAGGTAGAAGCTGAGTACTGGATTTAGAGAAGTTAACAGTTATGAATAAATAAAAAAGAGAAGTAAAGTGATTGGTGTTTATACTATTAAGAATTAAGGGGAGTTTATTTTGCATTAATACAGTTTCCACAAGTGTCAAATAATGACTGAAAAATGTTACTTAAGCAGTTGCAGCAACTAAGAGAGAGAAATAGCGATGTAATGGAGAGAAACAAACAAAAAATGTTTATACAAACTGTTGCATGAGTAGTTGTGTTGTATGTATAACACAGCTTATAATAATTTATGTACTTTAAGATAAATACTTAAGAATTGCTCTGTATATCCCGTTAACAGAAAAAAAAAAAAATGCATATGCTACAACCTCAAATTCCATTTTAAATTTCGTGGCCATTCATATTCTTATAAAAATCATTCTGATTGTTTACAAGAAGGCATTCACGTCCAATGATAAAAAAAAATCATTAAGCAAAAAATGGTTAACAAGATATAAATGAATGAATTAGTGCAAACACATTAGACAAAAACAATGAATTGGAGCCAACTTCCATGTGAACCTTGCCAATTCTTCCACAATTCCCCGACCAAATTGCACAAAAATCTAGAAAACCGTCAGGGCTCCAAGCAGTATATACAACATGCCCTACAGAACAATTCACTCCCTGAAATTGAAATAGCAACAAAAAATTGCATTTTAGTGTGCCAGTGCTTCTTGCAGAGTAACAATTATCATGGATGTTTAGATTCCAACTCTTCACACAATTAATAAAGCTTAGTATGAGAAATACAAAAGAATCCAAATGAAGCCCTATGCAGATTCCATGTCCTACATGACCAACACTAGAGTTTTACAGCATCTGATGATTTTTAATTTTATGCAGAATCAAATGCCACCATCACTAAGTGCAATAGAAGTTAAGAAGAATTACCAGAGCAAGACATGGAGTTCATCCACAACGGTGAGGCATAATGTGGCAAATCCAATCATTTTTTCAGAAATGGTTTCTGGCAGACAAGAAGCCGCTGGTCACTTCCATTCAGAAGGTCAATTACCCTTGCTTCCCAACGTACTTGTGCAGCCAGTGTGCGAGCCATCTCTATAGTTCGCATGTTATCAGAAAGAATCACCCATCCCTACCAAGCCATGTAATATATCATGTCAATAAAGAATTCAAGATTGTGTAAAACATTGTGCCTATGGGCTCCTAGTAACTCAAGTTACCACATTGATCATTCCAGCACAAAATAGTTATGACCAAAAACATAAGGGAGACAATGATACCTCTGGACGCAGTATTCTGTCCATCTCTAAGAATAGGTTCCTCATGCTGCATCTCTCTGAAGTGAGATGAGAAAGAAGTCCACTTGCGTGAAGCATATCATACGTCCGAGGGTACGTAGGGAAAGGTTCACACCTAAAGATCATTTATTTCACAAGAGCACTTATTGTCAAACCCAAGTTAACTCAAACTCTTACAAGAAAGTTAAGATGCGAAATCAAGAATAATTTTTAACCCCCCACCAGTAACACAATGTTTTTTTACTAGGACTCAGATGATCTCAAGAAATTAACTTCATTTTAAAATGTTCACACTTTAGAACTTACGTTTCATAATTTAAATATGATTTGTTGTAGTTTGATCTTATTTAGTACTGATGTATTATCACACTTTATCATTGTGCTTGCTTGTTTTCTGTATTACACAGTTAAAATGTTCAACTATTGTTGTATTAAGAGTTAATAGTTTTTTAAATATTATTTATTACATTTCAGTGGAGTTTGAGTTGAGTCTAGAAACCCCCACAATCCACAACTTGCCTAGACCAAGAACAAAAAGTTTGAGTTGAGTCTAGAAACCCCCACAATCCACAACTTGCCAAGACCAAGAACAAAAAGCAACTTACCAGTCATGCATAACACCAACAAAACCTTTATCTAGTATAAGAGGAAGTGAATTAGAAACTGTAGCAGGAACAACATTCATGACCCAAACTGATTTTTTCTCTTCCAGAAGGGCAGTGTTCAACCCCCCATATTTAGTACTCATGTCCATTACATTACGAATCATGTTAAATGGAGGTAACGGATCTTCATCTCCAGGTCTCTTTGGATGATCGGAGAAAATCAGTGGTGTAAGCAAAGACCAATAGTTCTTCAGAGTTGATCTCCAGAATTCTAAGTCTTCAAAATAATCTTCAGACTGAACTCCTGCTACAGTAGAGACATGTCAATGAAAAGGCAAAGCAGTAGTACAGAAAGGTTGCAAGAAAATCATCTGAAAGCATTTACAAACAATACTTTCCATTAATTTTAAGCTCCGCTGAACTCAAATCAGATCCAGAGGATCTATTCTGTATTGCAATCCAGCGCTTGCTAGAGGTCCCACTTATACATGGTTGAAGAGGCCGATAATATGACTGAACATCATCATTTTCTTTGCATAATGGTATAGCATGCTTCTTTCTACAGTGTAAGGGAACATGTCACTAAAAAGAATAATGGTAACAGACTACTTCAAGAGACCCATTGAGCAAGCCTTTAGCAGAGCTAATGGTAGTTGGTATTAGTAATCTTAAATAAACATTCTATAGATAATATTATCAACTATCTTTACCGAGATGCATAGCAATTAACGTCAGCAGTTTTCTTCCAGATGAATGTCTCATCTAGCTGAGCTAGAAGAGTCCAACAGAGTTGCTGGGTCAGTTCTTCCATTGGCTTCAACATATTCCTCCTTTTCATCTTTGATGACCTTCCCTGTGATCTGCTTGGGGTCGAGTTTAAGACAAAGTACCCTCCAGGTTTAAGAACACGGTCAACTTCCATGAGGAAAATTCCATCTGTTGAACATGTCAATGTTAGAGCAAAAATAAAGATAGAAATTCATAGATAAGCTAAATGCTATTAGATATGTTAATAGGGAAGTAACTTTATTTTAAAACAAAAATCCACAGAGAAGTCTAATACTCAGGAAGCAAAGACAACTCACTAATTCACATTAGCAATAACATAATGGAATTACCTTTTTCATCCCAAATGACGCCACATTGAGCACAGTGAACTATGTCATATGATAATGAAGGAAATGGAAGTTGTCTTGCAACGAAGTTGCCAATCACAGCAGGAAGGCCCCTCTCAAGGGCCAACTGAACCTGGCTACCTGTTGCCTCATATGCAGCAACGCAAACTGTCATTATATTCAGTGATGCCAAATGAGCTGCAAAGCTGCCAAATCCACAATTAATGTCTAGTATGGTGCGAACCTGCAATAAAGTGATCAATATAGAGCAGCCATATTTATTAAGCAACAAAGACATAAAAATTCGTAATGAGAATCAAATAGAGACTTTAGTACACACTAAACCATTTTCCCCCAAAACCAGCTTTGTCAAACATTATGATCCCCAAAGGAGTAGAACTTGTGAGTGAGGATAAATGGAAGACTTACACCAGCTTGAGGAAACTCATTGTCACTTTCCAAGCCAATCATCCCTGCAAGTTGGCGAGAGTAATCTTTCACACGGTCATCCTCCGAGTGGAAAGCAATTTGGTTCTCTTCTAGAAGCATTAACCTGGATAATTTATTGCAAAATTATAGAAATAGAAAAACCTTAATAATAATATATTAACAAACTCCTTGCAAAAGTTGCAGATATTTTCATTCAGCAGTTCATTGTTATAGTCTAAACAGTATTTTAGCCAAAAGAGGTTCCATTTCACTCTAGTAATTGGCATAGAGAAAGAAGTACCTTTTGGTCATACTTCCGGATGAAAGAAATTGGTTTTTGGTTATCTTCACATTTCCACTCCATATAACATCCCTGCCAGTTGGCCATTGGAAGGGGATTTTATATCCCTTAGGAGGACGAACCAAACACCTTTCTGCTTCAACTAACAGTTCACAATGCCTATCAAACTCTTCTCCTTCTTTAAACCCTGCTAACAAATTGGCTGAAACATTGTAACAAGGCACAAAATTCTCTCTTTCCTTGCCACAGAGGTCAAATTCTCTTTGTCTAGAGAAACCTCTTGCCACAGACCTTAACTCTAAATAATCAACCACCGCTTGTTCCTTAACCCTCCTATAGTTTGTGTATATGAGAGACACCGGAATATGAGGTGCCAGATCAACAATATTAGAAGAAGATGAACCTAGAACAAGAATCAGCAGGAGCAGGCTTATTAGGCAAAAGAATAACCAGTTCACAGGGGATCTATGGCCAATAATTATGGATAACTTATTGAACCACGAACTTCTCATGTCCAAATCCTTTAGCTTCCTTTCACAAGCAGATTCAAAACCCACACCAAATGCCACCAACCGAGAATTCCAAGAGCAGAAAGCAAAGAGAAAAACCACAACCTATCATAACATAACACAGGATTCTATGAAACCCTCACTATCCCTCAAAGCATTGAAACAATAGCTCACACTCCTTCCCCAATAACGCAGGAATGCCAATGGATTCATCAAAACCCCCCAAAATGGTGCAAAAAGAGGTGCTCAAATTTCTCAATTCAAATTCCCAATTCTGAATCAAACCCAATACTCACACAACCAATCAGATCACCTGCAACACAAATTCAAAAGGATTCACTCCATCACTCTGAGAGCAATTCATAAAAGAAAACAAAAATGACAACTAACACCGATCAGAACAAGGGAAATGGACAATTAGGGTTTGGTTGGTACCAAAGATTTGAGTTAGTTAAGAAGAGAGTGAGATTCATAAAGCAATTTGAGGGAATTAAGTTGAATTTTGTTGTGATGTCATGTTTGTCGTTTTTGCATTTATATAAATGGCAACAATCATTCATAGAACAGATCATCACATTAAAAAATAAAATAAGTGTTCATAAATGTTTTGGAAAACTAAAGGGAATAGGAATAATTGCTCTTTAATGATTGTTTCTTCCCACTAGGCACCTTCAACTTTATGGAACATGCATATCATGCTTCTTATATTTTTTAAAACCTCACATAATATAATTTGTTACCCTCCAAAATATTATTAGCTCCTTCCAAATATCCATGTATGATTTAAGATTTCTACACATAAATTTAGAATATATATATATATATATATATATATATATATATATATATATATCGTTTCATACATTTTTATAAGAAAAAATTATGTTGTCAACAAATAAGTTAAATGAAAAATTAAATAATTATATTAGTTGAACAATTTACATGGGACTCTATTTGTTTATTTTGGTATTGTTTAAATCTTTTTAGAAAACTTAATAAATAAAATAACTTTTTTGGACTTTGATAAAATAACTAATTATCATAAAGTGAATTAATAGATGGTCATTAGTAATCATTGATTATTTTTTATTTTCAAAACAAAGTCTAATAATTAATTATCACTCGCAAAAGAAATCAAATTACATTTATTCTAAAACATTATATACATATTCTTGTTTTAAGAAACACTCCAAGAATTGAAATCAAACTTTTTTCCAAAAAAAAAAAAAATAGATTGAAGGCACTTTGGTGATATTAGTGCATTTTTTAATTGTTCTTAATCCTTTTAAAATATTTATCACTTTAGGTAATCTCTTTCCACTTTTATGCAATATTTTCTACACCTAAGCTAGGTGTTTATTTGCACTAGTTTTTTTCATAGTGGTTTTGTGTATTTTTGGATAGGTTTTCAAAAGTTTAGTTTATATGTTAAGAGATTTCATGTTTCTCAAATGAAATTCTTCTTCTTCATCTATCATGCAAAATAGTAGAAAATCCCTTCTACTAATAAAAGTTTATGTATTTCAAGTTTTCTTAATTATATATATATATATATATATATATATATATATATATATATATATATATATATATATATATTCACAAATATATTAAAATAAATGGCAAGTTATATTTGCTCATCTTAAATATTAAAGATTTCAATTTAAATACTTGTATAAATTTACATGATAAACTACTAAACAAATAATATAACAAAAAAATATTAAATTTTGAAATTGTTGCTTCCATCATTAAAATCCTACTATATCAATCATTGCTTTCAAAATATTATAAGATACTTTAACATTATAAACCATGATTTGCCTTATGTGAAACTTACTTTAAAAATTATATTCATACTTTAAATATTAGACAAAACTTTAAAATTTCATTCCATACTTTAAATATGAAACCGTAATTTACCTTAATTCCTACTTTAACCATTAAATTCTTACTTTAAAAATCTAAATCATTCTTTAAAATATTAAATTAAACTTTATAATTTTAATTCATACTTTAAATTTAGTTTAAAATAAATAATTCCTAGTTTAAAATATTAAATCCTAATTTAAATTATAATCTCTACCTCAAAACTATTAAACCTTATTTCACATTTTGAATCCATATTTTAACAAAATTAAATTATAATTTAAAATTATAATCCCTATTTTCAAATTTGATTTTTTACTTTAAAATATTAAATCTATACTTTTTAGTTGGCCTCCAAAAATGGTAAAAATATATAAATCTACTTAAAAAAAATTCCAATGTGTACACATCCAAATATTAAAATCAACTGCAATAACTTCACTTCCTATTTTAGATAGTAATCCATACTTCAAAATTTTAATGACCTACTTTTTTTTTTTATCATACCAATACATCATGTCAAAAAAAGTATTTAATCACTTGCAATTGGTATAACATTGCAAACAAACAGGCGTTGGTACAAAATATCTTAATATAATTATGGGTTATGGGAGTCGAATGAGAAAATTTCTCTTACCAAGATGTCTTTTTCTCCAAAATCACACATCTTGTGTTTAGAACTTATGAGTTCTATGACCTGAGCTACTTTCTTACTATTTTCAATCAAATGAGTATATCAAACCAATACACATCATGACAACATTGCAAATGAATTTCTAAATTTGGTTTTTAAACTACATAAAAGAAAAAGAAGGTCTCATTATATTTAAGTCCTTTATCAAAAGAATGATTTTATAAATACATATCTAAAATTGTATATATATTATTTAATGATTAATCTTTTTGAAGAGTTTTACTAACCATTTTTAACAAAGTTTGTGTTTTTAATAGTTTTCTTTTTATTTTCAAAATTCATATTTAAAACTATACCTAAGATATAAGTTTACAACTACCTAAACTAACAACTTATGACTATTTTTAAAACATGTAATATAGTGTGAAATTAGTTTGTAATATATCTACTCATTATTACTTCGTTCGATATTAATAAATATATTGTTAAAAAAAATATTTCATGAACAGTGATACCAAATACTCTAATTAGTGCTGAAGTAGTTTAAATTTACAATTATTTTTAAAATAAAATGTTAATGAAGATATTTTCATCATTAATTAAAATAATTATTTAAGATTTTTCCATCTAAACTAATAAACTAATTTAATTTTTCCATTTTAATATAGTTTTAAGTGAATTACTTATTATATCGTTTCCATTTTATTATTTCAATGTACATTTATATATCATTATGTTTTTCTTTTCTATCATAACTAATTTTTTTCTTTATATTAATTAAATTAAGGATATAATTATAAAAATTAAGTTATTTTAGAATTTAAGAAATAAAAAATAAAAAATATTAAAAAAAATCTAGAATTAAAAAGAACTTAAGAAAGTAATTTGGATTATTATAACAGAAAGTACGTTGGCAAAGGTAACGTGGATTTTAGTGCACATGGTGATCTTACAGTCAGCAAAACGGACGGCTAATAAATGAGGGCTTACGTGTACTTGTTGGCCTATTTGAGGACAATTCACTCTTTTATGTCACCCAATCACACTACTTCTCATCTTTTTATGTTTCACCCATTTCTTTCATTTTTCATCTTCTACAAAAATACAAGTCATACATTAAGAAATGGTAATTTATTTATAAAAAAATTGAAAGAGAAACATAAAATAGAAATAAATATAATTCAATTTTTATAAGATAAAATTTATTTATACAAAACTAAATACTAAAAAATTATATAATTCTATAAATTTTATTTTAATTTATATATAATATTTTTCTTCTAAAATATTTGTACAAAAATCTTATATCTCATAGTTAACACTAAACTTAATTTTGAAATTTGTGTTGGTTATTATAATTTATTACTTTTGAATTTTTTTTTTCCTAGAAATAAAGATGGAAGTTCACAAACTCTAAATCATTGTTCAATATTTTGATAGATCTAATTATGCGAGTTGATCAAATAGACGTTAGGTTTTGAATAAAAACTAAAGATAATTATAATTGTTATTGTAATAAATTTTTAAAATGGAAGTCAAGTTAATTGAAATATTAATGATTTTGAATCAATAAAATAATTTAATTGTTTGTCAAAATGTTACAAATAAACTAACGACCAAATGAATGTTCAAATAAGGACATAATAGCATATGCATAAAACATATATTCTTAAGATGTACAAGCATGATAATTGTTAAGAGATAAGTCAAAATGGAAATCGAAATAAATAGAATATTCTTTGAAGAGATCCAAGATTTTTAAACCCGAAACATATTTAACATCTTTTAACACAAAAGCACCAATTGATTGTGAAAATTATGTTCCAACAACACCATTGTCGCACCCAATTGGACAATAAGGGATTTGAAAGATAAAATAAAGCAAAAGTTTTAGAAACATCTTGACACACAAAAGAGTTAAGTATATGAACAAAGCATTGGAAAACAAAAATATTGCAATCAAACAAATGATTGAAGGAAGATGATAACAAACTTTAGTAAGATGTACAGGGTCTTCATGAAGGGCACATCTAAGATGACTCAAAAGTAACTGTAGATAATAATCTAGCTTTGTAACTACATTTGGTACATGTATTTTCTATATTGTAATTTTATTTCCATTGTATTGTTATGTTATGTTGTGAAACTAACTATTAAAAAACTAATAATTATCAAACTACTTTTTATAAGACTAGCCGTTACAAAACTGGTTCAAACAAAAACTAGTCGTTCAAAAACTAGTCCTTATCAAAAAAGATTATTTATTTTCCCAATACTGTTTCTGAAAAAAATTAGCTAAGTAAGACATTATTCACTTTAATTTTCTAATTAGGACAATCGTTCTTCACTTTAATTTTCTAATTAGTACAGCTATAATATTTTTTTTATTTTTATTTCCACTTTCAGCATTTATTCACATAATGTTTTATTTCAATCCCGTAAGACAACTTCTCCGACAGCTCGATTATCTGAGTGTGTTTTCTGAGGGTTTATGTTGGGTAAAATAGTAATAGTGGGAGTATAAATAAATAAAGAGAATTATAGACTTAATAATTAGCTTTAAGGAGTTTCAATTGTTACTGGGAAAATAATTTTTTAATTTTATATTTTAAAATTATAATTTTATTCATGTATTTTATTTATCATTATCTACATATTAGCAATGAATACATTATTTTTTTTTAGTTTTAAAGAATTTGATTAATATTTATTTTTCAGAAAATACCCCATTAATTTTTTTTTATTACTTATTTAAATATTTTTTTTGAAAAAATAAAAATACAAAATTTAATTCAAATAATAATATTATAAATTTTCTTTCAATTTCAATTTTCTTATAAAAATACAGTTACAAAACTATTATGATTTATTCTGTCCAATTTAAAGTTATTATAAAAATATAAAAATAATTTATTATTAATCTCCCTATTATAATAATTTGTTTAAAATATGCATAAAATATTTCATTTTATTATTTTTACATTTTATTATCTTTACAAAGTTTTAATTCAATTATTTTATAATATTTTTTATTTAAATTTTTGAATTAATTTATATTCAACCTTACATAATATATTAATTTTTTTCTCTCATAAACCATTTAAATTTTTTTGTGATGAGCTGATTTTGCAGTAAAATAAAACTTTATTAAAAATATAATTAAAATTTGGAATAGTTCATAAAAGGAGGTAAATAAAAAAGTATGCAAGAAAAAAGTGATTTATTTTTCTTAAATTTACATGAAATTAAAGTTGTGATTATTAGTTGTTTTCAAATTAAAATAAAAAATGCTACAAAATGATTGAATTAAAATTTTGAAAGGATAATATAAATACAAAGAGAATGAAATGAAATAATATATATATATATATATATATATATATATATATATATATATATATATATATATATATATAAAAAAATAAATAAA